>PR_CR_10_Liq_1_inCRDRAFT_1000037_pt1 | contig 65054 bp, 54 predicted proteins | sample PRCRCaboRojoPR_3_FD_10241 | JGI IMG/M metagenome (IMG submission 10241) | reverse complement strand
CTTAAAACTCCTAGAACTTTCATTTTATTTCAACCATTTCAACTTAAGAATGAATTCCTCTGCTTGGTTTAGTATAACCCACTCGGATATCTCGGGCATTTCCCGTCCCAAAAGTTTATTCCAGAGAGAGATGGCCAAAACTGAACTTGAAGTCAACATAGATTACCAAGCCCACTTAAGTCAGATGAAGGATGCAGCTTCCCCAACTGACAAAATACTACTTAAAAAAGAACTTAACTCTGAAGTATTCAAAAGAAAGTCTAAAGAAAGCGAGTTGCAGAACCTAAAAAGAATCTATCAAGAACTTAACCAAAGAAACTTAGAGCCCTCCAAAGAAGCAACCAAAAACAAAATACTTAAAAAACTGGACGAAGTTAATGATTCTATCCTAGAAGAAGAACAACAGACTTTATTTCTCAAGCACAAAAAAGACACTCAAAAAAAGTGCTTTTTAGTGGCTAAAGAAAGACTACTTGAGATCCAAAGCATGGACAAAAAGATTTCTAATGACAGTAAAGGACTGCAAGAAGTTAGAATACTAGCTCAAAATGACTACTCCCAAGTGAAAAACAACTACGAAAAACTCAAAAAACAAGCTTACAAGTCCAGTCAAACTAACTCAAAAACTTCTCTTGAACTAACTAGACAAAAAGACCAGATCCACGAAGACATTCAAGAAAGCATTAAAAGAATAACAACTAACACTCTGAAATTCAAGGAACATCAAACTGAACTAAATAAGTTCCTTAAGTCTTTGCACAAACAGTCTATGGAAGCTAAACTTAAGGAACAGATACAAAACGAAAAATTTGAAGCACTCGAAAAGTACCAAAAAGAATTTGCAGAGTTAAAAAAGTAAAGTTTACATAGGTTACTTCAAAGACTTGGATTTACTCAAGAAAGCACTGGCTGTAAAAGCATCTCAGAACAAGCAATAAATGCTGCAAAGCAACTCAAAGCACAAGAAGACTCCCTAGACTTAGTGTATAAGCACTTAGTTGAAGAAGTAACCATTACTTAGCATGGAACTACACTTAAACAGTGCCTAGAAATCAAATTGGAACTTCAGAAACTCAAGTCTGCTCCAGACTCCAAAGAAAAAACTCCTAAAAAAAACAAGTTCAAAGAGCACTCCAAAACCACTGAAAACTTCCTTTTAAAAGTTGACTCAGCAGTGGTTAGTTTTTCCGAAGAACTAACAAAAGTATTTTCTAAAGTCACTGAAATCACTAAAAGTCCACTTGAAAGCCTGTTTGTTTTTGTGAGTTGCCAAACTGAAAAACTAAAAGAGGGCTTTCCTAAAATGTCCTCCGAAGTCCCATTTGAAGTTTTCAACTCGGATGCTAGAAAGTATGCTAACTTCAAAAAGCATACTAAAAACGAGTTCCAAAGCCCAGTTAAAAACTCTATTGGCAAAAAAGAAATAGCTTCTATGTACAACTACTTCTATGGAAGTGCTGAAGACTCTGAGTTTTTTGGAGATGTTTTGCATGAATGCAAAGTTTTTAGAAGGGTCTGCACTTACCCTATGCTGAATGAATTCTTAAAAACTCACTCCGAAACCAAGTCTTTAAAACTCGCTCTTGAGGCTTTTACTGACTTGCATGAAACTTGTTATGAGTCTTTTAGAACTGAGTATAAAACCTTATTCGAGTACTTGAATCAACTTTTCGAAGCAATTAAAGAAACTTTAGAGTCTGAATTGACTAAGAATCCTATTAAAGCTTCTGAAATCAGTTACTTGCCTAACTACTCAAAAACCAAAAAGGCAAACAAACTTTATAACTGGGAAACCAAAAGCAAATTTAAACTAGTAGAAAAACAGGGTTTACTTTCAAATGGGAAAAAACCAACTAAAAAAGCTTCTAACTTCAAAAGTTTAATTAAGTCTGAAAACTATACAGTTTTGCCTTCAATTCAAAACTCATCTCAAAAGTTTTTCAGTGAAGCTACTAGAATGAGGTCCAGACTTGGCGATCTTAAAGTCAAGCAAAGCAAAGCCAGAAAGCAAACCAAGTCACTTGCAGTTTTTGCAGGTTTCAATTCTCTTCCAGAGAACACCTTAATTAGCTTTAATAACTAGAATATAAAAAAAAATGAGGTTGCTGTTGGGGTTGTTCGTAGTTGCTTTAGCTGAATCTAGGAAGCTCATAAACGTTGTGGAAGCGTGCAGGCACGGAGCACGGTCACCAATAGTTAAGCATGAATGGGACACAGGCATATGGCCTAAGGGGTATGGTGGAGAGTTAACCCCAGCAGGCGAGCATCAGCACTATTTGAATGGAGCTGTTTTAAGAAGGAGGTATGTTGAGGAACATGGACTGCTTAGTCCAAAATACAACTCAAGTGAAATCTACGTAAGGTCCACTGACTACAATCGAACCATCATGAGTGCTTTGTCTCAGTTGTACGCCCTCTACCCAGAGGGTGCTCAGTTGCACTCTTCAGAAATGGAACAAGCAGCCGTTCCTCCTTTTAACGTTTCCAACATGCAGGCTGTAATCAGTGAACTAGGAATGAATGCTCTTCCAAACGGGTTCCAGCCTATTCCGGTGCATGTGGTTTCTAAAGAATATGACCTGACCCTTAGAGCTTACGACCCACTTGCTTGTCCCTACTTCAACGAAATTAATAACTACATCCAAAACATAGGCTTTAGTCAGCAAAAGGCATTTAAGTACGAGAATGGGTTAAGGCACATAATCAAAACTACTTTGGGAACTGACGTAGACTACTTTCAAGCTTGGAGTATTGGTGACACTCTGTACTCGGACTGGTTCCACGGTTATGATTTTCCACCTGGAATTACAATGGACCTTTTCTGGGAAATAATGGACAACACCAACTACACTAACTACTACCAGTTCACTCAGTCTCCTGACATGTACGGAGCTCGTTTGGCCTCTACCAAGTTCTTTGAAGACATAATCAACAACTTCGAGGCTGCAATGGCTGGAACTTCACCAGTAAAGTTCTACTTTTACTCAGCCCACGACACCACTTTGAACGGGTTTTTAAATGGTTTGGAGCAGTTTAACTACAAAAACCCACCATTTGCTTCGACTTTGTTTTTTGAACTGTACGACGAAGGGAACGGAGGCTACACTGTAAGGACTCTTTATAACGACCAACATTTGCAACTTAAAGGCTGCAGTCAACCTGTTTACTGCGACTATTACGAATTCAAAGCTTTCTTACAAAGCAGAATAGTTCCAAACATATACAAGATGTGCAATGTCACCTACGACTACCCTGGAAAGCAAAGGGGGTTCCTTTCTGACCCTTAACTTAACTATTTACGAAGCAATTTATAATTAGTCATGTAAGAGTAAAGAACGTGGTTTTCGTTGTTTCTAGCTATGTCTAAGGGAGTCCTTCCAGCCATGTCTTTGAGCTTCAAGTCGGCTTTGTAGGATAGTAAGAACTTCACAAGGTCAAGACTGTTGCGCCTAACAGCCCAGTGCAGAGGGGACTGCTGAGTCTAAATAGTCAATACTGAGTCAGTGATTTTAACTAAACTTGGACTAGAAAAAATAAGGTTCATCACTTCTTTCAAGTCACACTGTTTAACTGCAGAAAACATTTGTCTAGATTTTGGGTGTGAGTTAGGTTCTGGAATCTTGATGCTTTTAAGCTTGAATTTGTTGCTTTCTATAACTGAAAGCACATTCTTAAGCTGTTCACTTGAGTCATTTCTTACTTTGTCAGCTTTAGAGTTAGCTAAATCAATTTGGTGAGCAAAGGCTCTGAATTCTTTTTTAGCTTTAGTGCTGTGTACACTGTGTACACTGTATATGCTTGGAGATTCACTGAACTCAAAACCACCTCTGATCTTGGGTTTGAAGTTGTAAGAAGAGGAAACTTTAAGAATAGGTTTGGGACTAGAACTATTTTTTTGTACGGGAGTTGGAGTAACCCTTTTAGAACTGGACCTTGAAATCCTTGAAGGAATTATGAAGTTCCTTTTAAATTCTGCGTTGAAGTACCTTCTCCTAGCCGGTGTAGAAGAACCACTTTTAAGTGAAGTCTCTTTTTTTTCCCAATGCAACATTTATATTTCTGAGTCTGCCTGATGCCAAGACGCAAAATGCCTGAACTGTCCCAAAGAGAAATCACACAACAAAAACTCAGAAGAGTCAGGGAAACCGAAGACATACAAGAAATACTGGAACTCACACAAGACCAAGACCCCTACGTAAGAGCCCAGTCTGTAAGAACTATTTGTCCTTGCAAAGTCCAGGACAAAATTGACCTTTTTTGGGAAAGAGTCCTTGAAATGGTGGAAGACCCAGATGATAACGTAAGAGCTAACGTGCTGCATGTGCTGTGTGACGGGTCTCCTGAGTACCTTGAAGACAAAGTAATTCAAGCTGTGCAAGAATTTAACAGTGACTCCAATCGAGACATCAAAAGAAAAGCTCACAAAGTCCTGGGGAGCTACTACTCTACAGGCAAGTGGAATGTTTTATAGTTACCTTTCTTTCCTTTTAACTCCCACTCTTTCTTCTTCGTGTTCATCCCTTCTAGACTGTTCGTAGCGCACTGAGTCTCTTTTTTGGCCACCTCCTCTGCCCCTTCCGAACTGGCGTCCTTCTTTAAACCCTAAGTCCCAGTCCACTCTGATCAGTTTGTTTTCTAAAGCAGTTCCACTCAAACAATTCACTGCTGTGTAAGCGCCTTCGTGAGTGCAGAACTCCACAAAGCAAAACCCACAGGGAGTCTTTTTGTACCTGTCTAGTCCCATGACGACTCTTTTGACCTTCCCAGCGTAAGAAAACAACTCGTATATTTGTTCTTCTTTGCTAAGCTGCGAAAGGTTCCCTACGTAAACTGTAGTGGAGTGTGTAAGCTTTTCTTGGTACTCCTCAGGGGAAAGGTTCTGTTGTCTGTCTATGTAAGGAGATGTAGGGTTAGCCTCTCCATATAAGTATGCTGCCATGGATTATAACTCGCTTTGAGCCCTAAAAAGGGAAGAACAATAAACCTGATTTAAGAATTAAACACTCTTCTAAGCAACCCTAGAAGCCACAAGGAGCCATCTTGGAAATCAAATATTTAAACACAACCCTTCATAATGTTTCTTAATGAAAACCAAAAGCAGTTTAAGCTTGCCACCAGCACGCATTCGTAAAATAATCCAAGCCGATCGCCAAATAGGCAAGTTGGCTTCTTCAACGCCAGTCCTCGTGAGCAAAGTCACAGAGCTTTTTATCAGTGAACTAATTTCTCGAGCTAGTAAGCTTGCAATGGAACGAGGAGATGCTAAACTGGCACTTTGGCATTTGTAAGATCTATTCAGGAACCAAGTCATTGAAAATGATGCAGTTTTTGAAGTCATCAAAGGGAAAGCCCTTAACTTGCCCGCCCTCCTGAGTGCAGCTCCTCCCAAAAAACCCAAAGAAAAGAAAAAACAGCCCGAAGCTTAATAACTAATCTTGAGTTACCTAGTTAAGGAGTGTAAAGGTCGTGTATAGAGTGAATGGCTTCGTACATCATCTTAATTACCTTTACTCGCCAGTCATAAGTTGCTCCTGAGTAGTCTAACATTAATTTAGTGTAAGCTGCTGGAGACTCAAGTTTGCTTTTTACTAGCACGAACTTCATAACGTTTATTTCTTGTTCTAAGTTAGGAATTTCTTTTTCTCCTTTCCAGTGCTCCACGCACGCAGTTTTAATGGCGTTGCTCATTTCTGAGACACAGCTGATTTGTTCTAAGGGACAAGCAAAGTTTTCTAACTTGTTAATGCTTTCAATGGCTTCTGAGTAAGGACTTCTAGAGCCATTAAGTCTGAAGTCTTCTGCAACACAAAAAGCATCCATATACTCTGAGTCCTTAAAGTGCTTTGCTCTGCACATTACCACAAAAGAGTCTAGTTCTTCTGTGCTTGCTTTGTAGATAGCTATTAAGTTCCCAAACACTTTTCCAAAAACGTACTTTTCAACAGCAGGTCTGCAAAACTGCATGATTTTTTCGTTGCTGCCTTTGCCTAAGTTGTAGTCAGAAAATAAAGACAAAACTGTGTTTTCAATGAGTGACTTTATGCTTTCGAGTGGCTGAGGCAGTAACTCGGCAGACTCTTTGGGGTTTCTATACTGGTGAGGAAAGGAGTTTAGAAAGTCATTGACTGATTTTCCAAGTGAGTAGCCTTGGTCTGATAGAATTCTTGAGATTTCGTAGTAGCAAGTAGTTTCTATTTTGCAAGTCATTACAGGTTCTTCTTCTTCTATTATTTGGTAAGAGTTAGTGGACTGTTGGATTTCAGTTAGTTCAGGTTTAAATTTATCGATGAGTTTGCATATTGAGTGGGGATTCCCTGAAACGCCTTTGATGAACAGGCTCCTTTTGCACTTAGCTTCATTCAAAGAGATTTGCAAACTAACTACTGTTTCTTCTCTGGGGTCATCATCAGTGCAGCATAGAATAAGTCTTTTAACTAAGTTCCTTTTCTTCAAACACACAGATACACCAGAGTTGGTTTTTTCTTGTTCCCTGTAGTTTAGTTTTGCAGCGCACTTAGAAAAAGCTTCAATAACTTTGATTGAAGTAACAGTAAAAGGAATATCTTCTTTGTGGAAGGGCAGAATACTTTCAGCACTTTCGCTTCGAAAGTTCAAAGAAGCCCTAGGAGATATTTCAAAGGTCCGGTCTATGCTTTCTCTTCCTGTTACTTGTTTAATTTCTTCTAGCTTTAGTGAAGTTTGGAATTCCATTAATAACTACTTAAGTAACACATATTTATGATTATGTACACTAGTCCTCACACAGAACCTTGTAATAGTTTTCCAGCATTCGTACGTCATTGTAGTTGTGGGATTCTGATACTTTAAGGATGAATTTTGACTTAGAGCTAAGTTGTGGAATAGCTGTAGAGTTCTTTCTCTTAGAAAAGAATTCTGAGGAGCTGCAGTGGCTCGACTTAAGTTGACTGAATACTGCTTCTATTTTGTTCAATAAGTGAGTTTTAGAATTTTTGGTTTGGTCGAACTTTGGAGAGGTTTTGGGGTTCCAGCAGTCTATTCTGCTTTGGGCTTTCCACTCTAGTTTTTGGGGTTTTACGTGTTGGGTTCTTCTTTTCAAGTAAGTTTTGGGAGGGGCTTTTGGAAAGCTTGTGTCTTTTTCTTCTGGAGTTTCGAGTTGGGTTTCTTGAAGTGCCTTCTGGACTTCCTTTGGGGGTGCTTTTTGGGTTTTCTGAGTTGCTTTTTGGAGTTCATTCAAAGGCTTTTCAAGAGTAGAGTGGGCTGTTGAAGAGTTGCTTCTTCCAAAAGAAGACTCAGGCGAAAAGGTATGTTTAGTCACTAGTTGCAGCCACCTCCCCCTGATGTAGTACTTGTAAAAGTCAGCTACAAACTTCCTTTTAGCTGCAGGCAACTGGTACTTAAGTTGCTTAAGCAGTACTGAGTTGTCTTTAGACTTTTCTAAGTCTTTTTTAAGTAACTCCATGTCTTTAGTTTCTTTGACCTGGTTCATCATGTATTTAGTTTTAAGTATTCTGCGAGTTTTCCACCCAATGACTAAAGCCCCTATTTTAGACTTTGCACAGAGTCTTTTTTTGAGCTTGCCAGATACTCTTTTGCGGGCTTTGTAGCCCCTCCAGACTTTTTGGATATAAGAAGCTGAGTAGTTTACGTAAGCCTCAAACATTTCTTTTTTTTCTTTCTGCACACAAACGTACCACTTCTTCAAAGCTCTGTATGCTTTGTAAGTAGCTATGCTCTTTTTGATCTTCTCCTCGACCTTTTGGAGTTTCAGGTACTTCAAGTCTTCTTTAAAGGACTCAGTGTACTTTTTGAACTTGATTCTTTGGAGCCAACCTTTTACAAAGGCTTGGATTTTAAGAACAGCTTTGGTTTTAAGTAGTTTTTCTTTAGATTTGCTCATAGTGCCCAGCTGCACAATAGGGACTCTTGGAATCGTTAGACAAGAAAAGGGCTTAAGCTTGTGGAAGGCCGAGTACACCTCTACTAAAGGAGGTTCCAGAACTTGGTGTGAGACTATGGTGCTTTGGACTCTCAAAGGAGTAATTGGAAGCTTTTTTAGCACTGCAAAGTTTTTGAAAACTGGAATTGACTGGAAGATTTCAGTAGACTGGTTGGTTGAAACAGAGTACAGAGACAAGCTGAAAGCGTCTTCACAAGAATTCTGGTTGAGTTCAGCAAGGGAGTCTTCTGTGTTTTTTTGGACCGCCGAACCTTCTTTTTTACTAAGAAACTTGGAGGGGGGTTCTGATTTGGTTTCTTCTTGTTTGGCTTTTTGGGGTTTTTTCAGTTTAGCAGTGCTGGTTTGGAAACTAGTAGTTGATTGTTTCCTAAGTGGATTCTTTTTTGGAGAAGCCGACTCGGTAGAACTGGGAGCTTTCAGTTTAATTCGAGTAGTTAGGGGCTTCTTGGTGGTTTGGAGGGCTTTGGCTTCTTTCTTTCTGGCTAAATAACTCTTGTAAGAGCTCGACATTTAAAATTATAATAGGATTTAAGGATATTTACACTACTTAAAGGCCTTTTTCTCTTAAAGCAGGAAGTCTTCTTAACTTAGTTGGAGAGAGAAACTGCACAGAGTCCTGCCTCCAACTTAAGTTGACAAGTACCCTGCCTACTTGTTTTGTTTTGTAAGTAAGGCCAACCCACTCTTCGCACTCACGGCCTAAGTAAAAAATAGAGTGGAGGTTCAAGGTCCCTTCTCCAACTAAGTCGTCGTTTGACAAGTGGTCGAAGTCCCAAACTTCAAACTTCACACTAGTTCCTTTGGACCTTCTGAACAGAAATTCTTCACTCCATTTTGGAGTTTTACCTCCTTCTCTGTGGACCTTGGTTTTTTGTTTTTGTCCTTCAAAAACAACTACGCAGTAAGGGTCCATTTTAGAGAAGAATTCAGTGTTCCGGGACAGTTCTGCCCTTTTGGGACTTATAACTAGGTTGCCTATACAGTGTTCCATTTATGTAAGTTTTATCTTAGGAGGATCTGTTGTTATTCTATTAATCCAAAAATTAATGCAGGTTGGGTGGAAACTTGCTCCACAGAGTTTTGTTGGGCTTTCTACTGGGCAAAAGCAAATACTGCACAAAGTTTCTGAAGCAAAGCAAATCTTAGGAACTGAAGTTTCGAGTTTCAAGTAAGTTTCACAGTCAAACCAGGTTTTTTTGATTTCTTCACAGAGTTTAGCTAGTTCTGGGAGTTCAAAGTACTTAATGATCTCTGAGACCCTTGCCCCCACTAAGTAAACCTGTTCTAGTCCTTTTGTGTACACACTAAGTTCTTCGTCTTCAATCCTTCTTAAAAAAGGCTTGAGTTTGGCAAGTATCTTTAAAGACTTTTTGAGTTCGTTTTTAACTGCATTAAGGACTCTAAAAGTTTCATACACAAAAAAAGACTGATGTGTTTTAATGAGGCTTTTGACTTTAATGTAAATTTCAGCTTTGTTCACTTGTTCTATAGCTCTTTCTATGTCCACGGAACCCTTGACTTCCGGAAGTTTGAATTTGCTCCAAAAAGAGTTCTGCTCTTCAGAGTTAAGGCTCTCAGCAATGTCGCTAAGGCTTTTACCCTTCTCTTCACTTAGCCACTTTTCAACTTCTTCTACAGTCTGAAGTTCTTTTTCAACAAGATTGATTGTGTTTCTGTATTGCAGAGCAGAGTCATAGTCTTCTCTTTCAGCTGCCTGGGCTTTGAGTTCTTTGAGCTTTTGAATGTGGTTAAGTTTTTCGGCGTGCTGCATTGCCAAAAGGGCTTGATGAAGACGACCCTGGAAATACAGAGAGTAGGAAAGGTTAGTCATGGCTTCACAGTTGTCTATGTACTCCCAGGCACTTTTGCTGGGGCTGGGGGAAGGAAATTCCAAATCTGTGATTGAAGTTAAGTCTCCAGAAGGAAACACAAAGCTCTTCCTTACGATGGCCGGAGGCTGTGGAAAGGAAGAGCTTTCACTTAGTCCTAGTAAGTCTGGGTTTTTGACTGACTGGAACTCTGAAAAGTCATTTTCCATTATATTACTTTTTAGAGTTATGCATAAAGTTGAGTATGTCTTTTGTGTACCTGAGTCTTTTGCCTAGTTGGGTTGAGCCGTCTTGTATGTAGTGGGAAAGTTCCCCTGCCTCTGTTTCGCCTTTTTTATTTAAATACCAAACGTACTTCATTTTGGAGGATATAAATATTTCGGACTGGTCTTGGAAGTAAACTTGCACGTCTTTGCTAGATAACCGAAACACTAGGGCTTTACTTGTTTTAATCCACTTTTTGAGGTAAATGCCTACTTTGCCGTTGGGGTTGCAGTTCTGGTTTTCGTCTTCAAGGCACTTTTTGAAGTGCTTCATTAAAGCAACCTTTTTAGAAATAATTTTGGGGTAGTCTTTTAAGGTGTACAAGTACTCACACTCAGTGCCTTCGTTAGTTATTGCATACTTGAACTTTCCGCTATCCTCCATAACTGCTTTGGTGGAGTCGTTGAAGTAAACTCCCAGCACTCCGTCACTTAGCAAATAGCCTATTCCGTACTTAGAAGAGTAGTCAATCCACTTCATCAAAAACGTGGCACCAACTTTCAGCTTGGACTGCATAGGTTCTCTTTTGCGAGAAATGCTGCTTCTAGTAGGAGCAGTGTAGTTCTGCAGAAACTTTTCTGAAGGAGGAACTGCAAGTGTGCTGATGGGCATAGTAGGTGGAAGAGAATTCATTTTAAAGAACTCGTGCGACAGTAAGTAAGTAACTGGGGGTCTAGAGTTAGGGTCTAACTGCAGAATAAGACTAATCAAGTGCTTGGCTTGAGGTGAAATGCCTTCGGGAAAAGAATAGGTGTTTTTCCTTATGCGGTTGTAAGTAGTTTTGACATTGGAGGTTTCAAAAGGGGGCTTACCCGCTAAGAGAGTGTAAATAATAACTCCCACTGACCAAATATCTACAGGGTAAGAGTGGCCTTGTTTCTCTTCAAGGATCTCTGGAGCAATGTAGTTAGGTGTTCCACAAATTGTGTGCCTGAGTTGGTTCTCACGTTCTAATTTACAAGCAAGGCCAAAGTCTCCTAGTTTCAACTGGAGTTTTTCGTTCAGAAACAAGTTACTGAGTTTCAGGTCTCTGTGAATTACGCTTTGTGAGTGTACGTACTCCAGGACCTCTAGAAGCTGGGCAACGTAAAACTGTACTTCGAGCTCAGTAAGTTTCTTTCGGCGTCTGATGAGTTCACTCAGGGTTTCGTTGTTGCACAACTCCAATAAAATATACACGTTCTCAAAGTCCTCAAAGTATTGCTCGAACTTAACAATATTTTTATGACTCAAAGACCTGTGGATTTTGATTTCTGAATAAAGTTTTTGCTTAGTTCGCGGCTTCGTAAGGGTGGACTTGGGAATTACTTTGGCTGCGTATTTTTGTTTTGTGTGCAGGTTTTGCAATTCGTAAACTCTGGCAAACCCCCCTTTACCCAGGAGTCGCCCTTTAGCATACCTTCTAACCTGCAGTTCACCTTCTTCGTTAGTAATCTTCTGTTCTATGATTCCACACCAGTGGCTTTCAGCTTCTCTAGCTGTTAGTGACATGCTTTAATTTAAAGTCTTTAACGGAAAATAGGACCAGTTTTATATATACCTTCAATAGGAGTTCTGCAAACAGGGCACTTACCTGCTCCCTTGACTCCTAAGACCCCTGCACAGTCTTTGCACACGCAAACGTGCTTGCAAGGCAGTACCAAAACTTCTTTTTCTTGACTTAAACAAATCACGCACTGCTTTTCTTCTCCATATAAATCTTCAAGGACATACAACTCAGTCCCTATAGAAACTGTTTGCTTCACAACTTGGACTTGAGGTTCTGTAACTAAGTAAGTAGAGTGCTTGCCTGTGGCTGTAGTTAAACTTAATTTAGTAGGGAGCTCTTCTAACTTGTAAGTTAAAAAATGAGAACCAGCCGGGAAGTCAGAGGCAATCTCCAGTTTTGCCAAGTGCAGTCTTAGGCGCCCGGTTTCTCTAAGTGAAAACTTAAAACTAAGTTCGTAAGTCCCAAGTTCAGTGCTTTTAACTAGAATAGAGGACTTTTGTATGTTTGCAGGAGATTTTACTCTGGTTACACTGGGGATTTTAGAACTTTTATCTGGTGAGTTTCCCATGAATATAAAATGGCAACATACCAAGACTTCATCAAGCAGCAAGACGACCAATTGGACGAAATTTCAGACATAGCCCAGCGACTTCAAGTTCAAGCAAGCACTATCAACCAGGAACTCCAAGACCAAAACGCCATGATAAGGCAACTCGACACTGAAGTAGACATGAACCTTGAGAAAATGAACTTCGTGATGAAAAAACTAGCTAAGCTCATGAAAACTAACGACAGCAAAACCCTATGCACTATTTTGATTCTTTTAGGAATTTTAATAGTGCTGTTTATGTTGGTTTTTTACACTTAATAATAATGATTTTTTCTTCAGAAAGCAAAGAAGTTAAGCAAGTTCCTTTTGTTTCTAGGAAGCTCATTGAAGGTTACCAAAGAACCAAAAACACTTCTCAAAACATACTCAGTGCTGANCTTCTAACCACTCAGGATATTTACGAAGTTCCTTGGAGAAACCTTACTGGAGTGGAGCACCTAGACACTAGTGCTTTTGCAGTTCACTTTCCACACCAACAAGCACTAGTTGTCAAAGGGTCCCAAAGCATAGTTCAGGACTACTTTTCGTACTTAGTGAGTTCAGTTTTGCAAGTTAAAACTCCGCTTACTCGTTTGGTCCAGTACACAGACCCTGAGTTCAAACTTATGCTGAACTCTTTAAGAAGCAAAGTTTACTCTGACTTCTTTTTGGATAACAAGATTTCGAGGGAACTAGACAGACCTTTTCTGGTAGTTATGGAGTACATTCCTAGTGTTTCTTTAAGGAATTTAGGCAGAAACCAAGTCTCTGAAGTATTTAGCAAGGACTCTGAAAGACTCAGGCAACTAGGAAACACTTTAGCACTAGACTTGTTTTTGAATAACAGTGACAGAGTTCCACTTATATGGAACAACGAAGGAAACCCCAACAACTTTTTAGTAGAGTTTAGAGAAACTTTTGGAAACTTAGTTGCTATAGACTCTAGTTGTTTCTGCATCAGCAACTCCCAAATGATGTACCAAGACTACTTAGAAAGGCTTTTTAGCTATGTAAAAACAACCTTTGAAGACCTAGAAGAAATAATTAACGGAAGAACTTTAGGAAAAGTAAGTATTCAAAGCATGGACCCAGTCAAGGAGTTTTTTGAAAAGCACTTAAGTGTGAGCTTGAATAACAGCCAGCTGTTCCAAGTGCTGAAAGGAATGGTAAAGGGGTTCTTTGAAGTGTCCCAAGTAGAAGAAACCCAATTGCTAGAAGTTTACGAGTCCACTAGGCAGTACCCTTCTGAAGACAAACTAGGTTTTTGGCAAGCTGGAATGGCTTCTATCAACCTTAGGTTTTTAAGAGACACCAAAGCCATCATTGAGAAGCTAACTGAAAGCCACTCCGAAAACACCAGCTGGGTGCTAAGTACTTACGAAAGCGACGAATCTCCTTTGTACTATTAACTTAAGTTATCCTAGTTTGTGTCACAGGTGAGCAGTTATTTTTGGTTACTGACTCGTCGTCGTCTGAGAGTTCAGAAAGTTCTTCCAAGAGTCCTGTAATAGACAGAACGTGGACGCTTCCAGGCGAACTAATGAGAAAGCCACTGCTTAGCCCATGGGCAAAAGCTACTCTAGGCACAGGTGGCAAGGTGTTGAACTTCCTTTGTCTGCAAAGAGTAGTTAGTCTAGTGAACCTGCGAGCGTATGAAAACAACCCCATATTTTGGTTTATTAGAAGAATGAACTTAAGAATGAGGTACCACACTTCTGACTGGAAGAAAGTAGACGAGGATCACGAAGTGCTGTCTAGTTCCAGTGCTTTGCCCAGACTGAACAACTTAAACAACTTTCTTGAACAAAAAAGTCAAGAAATGAAAAGCAGCTACTGGAACGAAGACCTAAGCTTTAAAGTGCCTGAAAAATTAAACAAACTAGACTTAAGACAGAAGTACCTTGGCGCCAACTCAGGCTTCATCACTAAAATAAAACACTATGGGACCAATCGAACTTCTTTTAAACCCAAAACTCGAAACAACTCACTTATAAAAGCTGCCAATCAAGAAGACAGACTTAAAAACCTTTACTACCACCTGCACAAAAAGACTCCTTACAGAGATTCTAAAAGCGAGTTAGACACTAGATACCAGGATTTGCAGTCGAAGCTCAAGAATTTGCCTCAACTAAATAAGTTCAAGACTTACTTAAAGTCTAAAAACTATAGAATCCCTAAGAGTTTACTTAATAAATAATTTTCCACTAAAAGTCTTCAAATAATTGATTAACAGCCTCACTAGCTGGGTTGAAGAAGCCAGGATCATCTTCATACTCAACAAACAAACTTGTGTCCAAAGGACCTCTTAAATTAGGAGTCCAAGGAGCAGTAATTTCTTTTCTAAGCACCAAACTAAAGTCCACTCCTCTGAACCACTTCATTGCTTTGACTTCTTCAGCTCCGTGTTTGCTTCCTAAGCGTTTTTCCTGGTCAGGGTTCAGAAGCTTCTTAATGAGTCTCCTTGCGTGCTTGTCTGTTTCACTAGGAAAAGTATAGTTTCCTTTCATAATCTTTTTGTAAATCCTGAAAGGGTTGTGATCATAAAAAGGAGGGTGGCCGTGAAGCATTTCAAAAATCAGAATGCCCAAGGCCCACCAGTCAACAGATTTCCCTTGCCCTTCTGACTTGATGACTTCTGGTGCCAGGTACTCTGGGGTTCCACACAGAGTGTAGGACTTTTTATTGTTGCTCACGTCTTTACAGAACCCAAAGTCTGCTATTCTAACGTGGCCTTGCTCGTCTATAAGGATGTTTTCGGGTTTAAGGTCTCTGTAAATAAAGTTCAGGCTGTGAATGTACTCAAGGGCACAGAGTACCTCTGTAGTGTAAAAAAGCGCAACATCGTTGGGAAAGTGGTGCCAAATGCGGAGTCGAGTGAAGAGTTCTCCTCCTGCAATGTACTCCAACAACATATAAATACAAGCTGAGTCCTGGAAGCTACCGTGGCTGTGTAAACTTTACAATTTAACTACGAAGGGGTGATCTATAGATTCTAGAATCTTTTTTTCTGACTTGGAGTGCTCTACTTGTTTCAATCGGTAAAGGGATTCTTTGTTAACTATTTTAAGCGCGTACAAAGAGTCACTAGAGTCAGACTTGAGTTTGCAAAGTACAACTCGTGCAAAGGTCCCAGTTCCTACTTATAATTCACCTATAGTTTTAATGCAGTCAAAGTCTTCAAACCTCATTTCTTGTATTTTCGACTTTCTTTCTGTTGTTTTCTCATCAAATTCCATTTAAGATTACCAAATCCTAATTTATAATGCAAAGAGTAAAAAAGACTCAAAAATGTCTGGTTATTTAATCTAACACCTTGTGCTTCTTCTTTGGAGACTTGTAATATAAGACTTGCGTTGAGAAAGACTCCTGGACAGAGTTCGTTTATTCAGGCTCACTAAACGATCAATACAAGATCTGCCAATTGTCTCAGTATTGATTCTACTGACCATTTGAGTTCGGTGCCTGGCATTCCTGTGGCTGATAAGCGGCTTCTTTTTTAAAATGCTTCTGCTGTAGTGCTTTTTTCTTATGTTAGGCAAACAAGTTTTCCACTTAGAAACTTCACCAGTCTCTAAGTTTATATAGTTCCCGTCGAAGGTGAACTTTTTCAAGTAGAAGTTCAAACTAGGCCTGTAGTTTCCGTCACATTTCAGTATGTTGCTTTTAACTCTCCGAACAGCATTTTCTAAATCCAAAAGTTTTCCGTGTGCATTATTCAGAGTGTAATACTCAATTTCGTTAACTAAAACAAACTTGGAAAACTTAACTTTACTCAAGCTTTCAGCTTCAGGCAAAGCTACTTCGAGGTAGTACATGTTTTCCATTTTAAATTAATTAGGAGCTTCTTTGGACTTTTTTGTGGCCTTCTTCTTCCATTTCCTTCCGAAAAGTTTCTATTTAAAACTTACTGCCATCACAAGTGTGCGCATAGGCTTAATAGCCAAAAGTATTTCTTCTTGACTAGGAACTATTTCTTGTTTGTAAGACCGGCAAAGAGGGTTGCAGTTTTTGTTCAGCCAAGGGTCTTGCAGCAACTCGTGCATCTTGATGCGCCTTGTCGAGTCTTTTTCAAGCAGTCTCTGCAAAAGATGCTTTAAGTCGTCCGAGATTTCTTCTGGAAAACTCAACTCAAAGCTTTGAATAACTTCAAACAAACCTACTATGTTGTCGGACCAAAAAGGAAGTTTCTTAAAAACCATAGCGTACAAAGTAATTCCCAGTGCCCAGATGTCTGCAGCTTTTCCAGAAAAGCTTTTGGTGTCTGGTGAGCAACACTCAGGAGGGAAGAAGTGATAAGTGCCTACAGTTTTGCTTTGAGAGTCTGAGTCTCCGAAGATCTGGGCTTGGCCGAAGTCACAGATTTTCACAGCCCAGTCGTGGTTAATCAGAACGTTTTGGGGTTTAATATCTCGATGGACTATTTTCTGGCTGTGCAGGTGTTCTATGCCGCAAACCATGTCACGGAAGCACTTTCTGATCTGTTCTTCAGTGAGGGGGGTCGAAGCCCAAGGAAAGAAGAAAGTAAAGCTCTCAGGGTCCCAGTCCATAACAGGTCCGTTGTCGCAAAAGTCCATTACCATGTACATCTTGTCACCTTCGTCGTCGTCTATTACTTCATGGAGAGTCACAAGGTTGGTGTGTCTGATTTTTTTCCAAATAGCCACTTCCCTAGCTACGTCTTGCATGGCGTTTTTAACACTCATCCCTCCTTCTGGGTTCTTGAAGTACTCTCTCCTCCTCCTTAGTAAACCTTTATTGTATATTTTCAAAGCGTACTTTTTCCCATTGGATGTTGCAAGTTTAACCTTTCCGTAGGCACCCTCTCCTAAGTTCTTAAGGATAGTGTATTGGTTGACAGTGGTGTTTCCGTTAGAGTCTTTGCCTTTAACTGCTTCATGCGTTTCTTTCACAAAGTGTATTGAGTGCTCCATTCAAATATGGTCAGCTGCAATGAATCCCTAGAAGACAGACTCAAGGACTTTAAACCAGTTGAAACTGAAACACAGTTCATGGACGATGAAGACCTCCACAGAATAATGACCAAAACTCAAGAACACAAAATGTTTATTGCAAGCTTAAAAGAAAAGCGCCAAAAAAGGTCCCCTAAAACAATTGAAGGCTATTTTAAGCAAATCTTGGAAAACTTGCAAGAACTAAATAAGCATTTGCTGGGAAATAGCATTCTTAAGTCTGAAAGCAAAGGGAAAGCTTTTGACGAAAACATCCAAAAAATTACTCAAGAAGTCAAAAAGCTAAAAAGGACCTCAGAAGACCCCCAAAACAAACACTTACCCAAAAAACTTTCAGAGTTCAACCAACTCAAAAAAGAAAACTCAGCACTTAAGAAAAAGATCCTCAAACTAGAAAGTCAACTCCAAAAACCCCAGAAAACTAAGTCCCAAGTTATTAAACAAGCCCCTGAAAAAGGATTCAAAGAGAATCTGAGAGAAAACAGCAAATTTATGAACCAAATTCAAAAGAAAATCAAAAGATCCACAACTAAGTGCCTCCGTTTAAAAAAACAAACTGCTAAAATGCAAAAGGACTACAACTCTCAAGACTCAAACGACTCAATAAACAACGAAGGCCTTACAAAACTAGTTGAAAACTCCAGAAAAGAACTTGGAGTATCTATATTTAAATGTTAGTCTAACTGAATAAATTAAAATGGAGCCTCAAATGCGTAGAAGATTCACTTATGATAAAGCGGGAAAACCCCAACTACACAAACCCCAAACTTATGACTACACTGGACACAACAAGTACTCAGACTGCAAAAACAGATGGGCTTTTAGCGCAGTAGAAGAAAAACCCAGCCACTGGCCTCGATTTCTAGGAATAGCGGTGTTTTTAGTTATGCTAGGTGCAGCCTTGTCACAATTGCTAGTGCACTTTTGGCTTAGAGACAAACTCAGCGAGATTCCAGCCCATAAAGAAGTACTGCAGCCCGTTTATTACACCGTTGTCCAGGAAAACGAAGACGTTTACTTAGACCACTCAAACATCAAAAACGGAGCTAAGATAATTGACGAGTTTTCGACTCCAGAACTCCACGGAGTCTTTTCTGGTTTTTCAAGTAATAAAAGAGAAGCTTTGTTGTCTGACGAGAACTCTCCAGGTTCTTGTTGGGCTTTTGAAGGCAAGCAAGGTAAAGTAGCTATCCAACTGAGCAGGAACATTTACCCCAGAAGGTTTTATATTTACCACTTAAACACTCTTGAGTTCAAAACAGCTCCCAGAGAACTCATTGTTTACGGATTCAGAAACACTCCCGAAGACAGGCACAAACTAGGTGAGCTCTTTTTTGACTTGAGCATTGAAGGCGAGAAAAGAGCTTCTTGGGCTTACTTTGACTGTATCGAAAACTGCGAAGTGGCTTTTGATAAGTTCATTTTAGAAGTTCTTGACAACTACGGAGCAAACCGAACCTGTGTTTACCAATTCAAAGTGCAAGGAATTCCTGCTAATAGATAATCAGTTGTTATTTAAAATGGAAAACTGTGAGTACCGTTTTATGAGGACCTTCGACAACAAGTTTCCTTATATAAAACTAAGAGCTAAAGAAGAAGCCCACAACTCGCCACCTAGCAACAGAGTGCTAAGTCAGTTTGAGTCTTTAGGTTCTAGGTGCTCTAAAAGTCTTTCGAAGCTATTTCAGAGAAAACAAGAAAGCAATTCTACTTTTAAAACCCACTTGGCCAGGGAAACCCTCCGTGAAGCCAAAACTAAGTCTCTTAAAAAGTATAGAACCCTTGACAACTTTAAAGCTGCTTACAAGTTTAAAGCTGACAAAGGAAGGGTTTGCAAAGTTGACTTGCCACGATTAGAAGAAGCGAAGAGTCTTTACATTACTGATATATTTGGAGTCAATGACTTAGACAAACTAAGGTCTTTTAGAATAAGAGCTGTTTGCACGCTTGGCAAAGAAAACAAACCTATTAACTTCAAGTATGTAAAAAGAGGGTACACAGTCATTGACTGCGAAGCAGAACCTAAAGACTTAAAGCCCCTGCTGCCTAAACTCCGCAGGTTCATTAGGAAAGAACTCTCGAAAGGAAACGTTTTAATCCACGACTACGACTGTAGCAGTGTGCTGCCTAAATTAATGCTGCTTTACTTAACTAAGTACCACAAACTTTCAGAGCAAGAAAGCTTTACGACTCTAAAGCAAGCCAGGCCTTCATTAAAGTATAAACTCTAATAATTAAAATGTTCAGAAGAGTCAACCTACCCCTTAGGTCCAACAGGAACATCAAAAAGATTTACAAAGAAAAATTCAAAGAAACCCAAGACTTGTTTAAAGAAAAAACTCCTGGACTCCCTCTTTGGAAGCGCATTATCAACCCTTTCCAAATCAACGACAAAGCCCTTGTGGTTTTAGTAGGAGTTTCAAGTTCTATTTTACTAGCCTGGAAGTACTTTTTAAAACCTCACTTCGATCAGTTCCTCGATGAAGAACTCCAAAAAACCCAAGAAGTCCCTAAGTCTTTTGAAGAAGACTCCCAACCCACAGAGCATAAAAAACCCCACGTTTTCAAACTTAAAAAGGAAGCTAAGTTAGAATAATACATTTAAATAAATGCTAGATAAACCAACTCCTATCATAAACAGAGTGATTTTTGGAAATGCTAAGTTAACTGACTTCGAAAAGCAAACTTTAGAAAAGTTCAAAAGCAAAGTTCCTAGTATTGTCGGAGGTAAAGGTTTGCCTAAGCACTATAGTGAAGAAGAACTTCTGAGGCTACTACACATTTCTAAGTTCAACTTGCACAAAGCTAAGAAAGTCCTGCAGCGCAGTTTGAACTGGAGGAACCAAATACTAAATGGCGGGTTTTGCAGTTTAAGAACTAAAGTAGAACATTTGCTTAACTCAGGAAGTATTTACTTACACGGCAGAGACTGTTTTTTGAGGCCAATGCTTGTAATTGACTTCAACAAGTTTGATTTAAGGGAAAACACTGTGTTTGACTACTGCAACCTTTTGTTTTATCTATTAGAGTACACTTTAAACTACTTACTAGTTTCAGGCGAGATAGAGCAAGTCTTAGTTATAGTTGAACTTGCTGAGCTTGTAACTCAACTGCCTTTGGACACCCTCAAAGTACTTTTCAAGATTCTAAGTGAAAACTATAGCTTCCGTTTGGGGTTTCTTTACATTGTAAATGCACAGCATTCCTTTGCTTGCATGTGGAGCAGTATCAAACACTCCATTAAAAGAGCTACTTTAAATAAGATCAAGATCCAAAAGCCTATTTGCATACAAAGCCTAAGGTCATTAGCAGCTCCTCACCAGTACGAAAAAAGGTTTGGAGGCAACTCTCAGCCCCCAGCAAAGTACTGGCCTCCTTACATGCCTCAAAGGCCCTTCCACAAGTCAGCAGAAGTCCTCAAAGAAAACTTTGAGTCTCCCAACAAAACTTACTCTACAAGAAGCAACTGGAGTGGACTGTTTCCGCTTGAAAAGAGCTACAACATTCCTAAGATCCAGTTGCAGAGCATCGAGAACTGCTCTCCTGAAAGCTCAGACAGCTTCGTCAGCATGAACCTAATAACCTCCAAGTCTCCTTGTTCGAAGGAAGCAGAAGTTGCCATTGAAAACAAGTCAGTTAGTTCGGGATTTGTGTGTGGAGGCTGCAGCTGGAACAACAAAAACACTTGTTTTCTGATATAATTAACTATAATATATGGAAGAAGAAGGATACTGGCTCAAAAAAGTAAGCTTCCAAGGCCGCCAAGCTAACATACTGATGCAAAGTAAAAACGGTCCTTGCCCGTTGTTAGCTTTGGCAAATATTCTGTTGCTTAGAGGCGAACTTTCTATTCATCAAGACTACTCGCATATTACCCACGAGCACTTAATTGCTCTCGTTGCAGACCAACTCTTTGAAGCCAACCCTTTGAACGAGAGTGACGAGTACTATGAAAACAAAAAAAAGCGCCTAGAAGACGCCATTGCAGAACTACCTACTCTGCAAGTAGGCATGAACATCAACGTCAGGTTCCAAAAGTAAACTTTACTCAGTATTTTCGACTACGAGTACACTCCTGAGTGTGAAGTGTTTGAACTGCTCAACACTTACATAGTGCATGCGTGGGTAGTTGCTCCTAGCTCAGAAGAAGCAGAAGCCATAGGTAACTCTACTTATAACAAACTCCAAGACGACGTAAGTTTTACTTAGTTGGTTCACTTGTGCACTCTTAAAGAACAAGAAGAACTCACTGAAGAAGAAAAAGACTTCCTTAAAAAAGCAGAAACTGTCCAGGAGTTCCTTTCTACAACAGCTAGTCAAATGACCGAAGAGGGGCTTTTCCGTTTGCACTCTGAGATTCCAGAAGGCACTTTGTGCGTTTTGTTTAGAAACAACCACTTTTCAACGCTTTACAAGTATCAAGACTCAGTTTACTTACTAGCAACTGACTTAGGTTTTAGAAACACTGACCAGATTGTTTGGGAAAAACTAAGCGAAATCCACGGAAACAATAAGTACTACAACTCTTTTTTCGTAAACACAATGAGTTCCAACCCTGAGTCTCCTCAGAAACTTGTTTCTCCTGAAGAAGAAAGCGCCATCAACCAGTTTGTGGACTCCTACCAAGAAGACGCTGTTAAAAGACAAGAAGACGAGGACGCAAGTTACGCCCTAGCTTTGTCTATGCAACAAGCTGAAGAAATTGAAGCTGAAAGGCAAAGACAAGAATTCCAAAAGCAACAACAAGTTCAAAAACCCCAAAAACCCCAAAAACCCCAAAAAAACCCAAAACCCGAACAGTCTCCAGTTTACTACCAACCACAAGGGCACTTTGGCCCTGCGAACCTAGAACCTCCCAAGAAGAAGAAGAAATGCATTATATGGTAGTGTAAAAATGGAATTTGGAATTATAACTTCAAACCAGTACTTAGATGTAAAAGAAGTAGTTAAAAAAATCCAAAACTGCAACACCACAGTTGAAGAAAACAACCAGTCAAGTTACGACTACCTCCAGCACTACAAGCAAAACAAAGGCAGTCACTTCCGTATTTCGCAAAAACAATTCAGCGAATCCTACTGCCACGAACTATCCCTCAGGCACCGCGAAAGGACTTTTACAAAAAACACTCCTTTTTTAATAACTAGAAACACTTCTTCCGAAAAACCCCCTAACTCCCGAAGAAGCATCATCCAAAAGCCAAAGGTTCAAAAAACAAGAAACGAAGTAAACGAAATGAAAGTTAAAGCTGGCATATACTTAGGCGATTCTTTTAGACAAAGAACTAAAAGCGTAGCTATCAAAAAAAGCGGATCACCTAAAAAACGCAACCAAAGCGTCTTCGCTCCAAATCTATACAAAAAAAACTATAGAGCTACTACGCCTAGTGTCCAAGAGCCCAGTCTGCCCCAGATAATTTTTTTGAACTTCTCTGAAAAGTCTAAGCAACCAACTAAGCCTAGGTTCAGTATTAAAAACAGAAGGTTCCGCAAGCTCAAACAAGACGCTGACACCAACGCTGACTTATAATTATTAAGAACGTGCTCTTTTTGCAGGAAGTCTTTCAGTCATCTTCCAGAGTTTATCAAAAGTAGCTTTGTTCAAAACATCTACGTGGATTTGAACCCTGCCTCCTTCTATTTCTTTTATTGAATTTGGACACTCAGACTCCACTAAGTCCATTACTTCTTGCAGAACTTCTTCAGGCATTTTCCTCACCCTGTCAACTAACTCTACTTTTCGGTAGTACTCTGGTTCTCCAAAGAAGTTAATTCTCCTAGAGTACTTTTCTGTATGACGCTGCATTTTGTCAGCAAGTTCTACGATTTCACAACCTTTGGCATTGTAGGTTCTGCAATTTTCCCAGATAAGGTTGATTTCTTCATATAGTTCCTCTTTACTAGAGTAAAGTCCTTTTTTAAGTTTTCTCTTCACGGTGCCTAAGTCCATAGGCTTCTTAATAATGCTAGGGTAGTCGTGCAAGCCTAACTTTTTGTACGGCACAGGCTTGTAAAAAGGTCCTACTTCTTTTTTGTTGTACAGGTACTCCACTAAATCGTTAGCTTTTTCAGCGTCTTCTCCAGAGAGCTTGCTTAAGGTTTTATTTTTCATTATAGCCCCCTTTAGTTACTAGAACATAAAGTTCTGCGAAAATATTATAGGACTGAACCCACTTGGGGGACTCTTTTCTAGTAGTTGGGAGTCAAACATCACTTCTACCTCAGCAGAGTCGTGCAAACTAATTGCAGGCACCACGGGACCCCTCATTCCTGTGACTTTAGTTCCTTCTAAAACTTCTTCGTCAATGAAGTAACTAACCACTGCTGGGAAGTCACTCTGGTCAAACATACAACCTATAACAGTTCCTTCTTTGACTTTGTGGGAGGCTTTGCTGAGCACCACTCCCCAGCTCTCAGAGTCTTCTCCCACTCTCTGTTTAAGGTGTTCTTGAGTGTTTTTGGAAACTCCTATTCCGATGCTTCCAGGTTTGGTAACTTTCACTTCGAAGTAAGCTCTGTCTTGGACTAGCTGTGAGTTGGCTAAGGCCTTTCCTTCTCCAGTAACTCCAAAGTACATTCTGTTAAGTCCAGCTTGGTGTTCCTTGATCTTGATTGTGCTGCACGAAAAGTCAGGGTCCAGTCTAACAACGAATCGAGAGTGTTTTTTACGCTGAGGTTCTTGAGGGTTTGAGTTTTCTAGTCCCAAGATGTACTTAGCTAAGGGGTCAAACAAAGAGAACTTAAAGAAAAAAGGGCAAAACATATATTTGGTTTACCACTGTGTAATCCATGTTTAAAAACAGAGATGTCGGTGTTTGGCGTAAGGGAATGGTGGAGTAAAGAAGGAACCACTGCAAAAGAGTATGATGTTGGGAGTCTCTGTGTTTTAGAAGACGGAGTGGTTGTGGTGTGCTCTTTAGACGGACTGCTCCAAGCCTACAAACCTGTTCGCAGGGAGTCCAAGCCAGAAGACCTTTTACTAGAAACTCAACTCAACCCAGTTTTGCAAATTGAAGCTGGTTACTTTTCGCACTTGCCACAGAAAACTTTAGCAGTGTTGCATCCACGTTCTATTGAAGTTTACACTTTTACTAAAAGGTCTTTGAGACTTGTGTATGCCCATGCTCTTAAAAGAAACGCTTTCAACTTTACTTTTGGAAAGTTTGGGAACTTCTCAGGTCAAGGAATGGACTCTATTTGCATCCAGTCCTCTGACGGGGCTTTAGGAATATATATGCAAGAAGACTACTTATGCGCTGTGCAGTTACCTGGGTTCTTAGTGCCTGGACCAATTACTTACTTGCCCTCTAATGACTCCTTTTTGCTATGCAATGCAAACATGGAGTTGGAGTGTTATAAGTACTCAGCACTCAGAGAAGCGTACACTCAGTACCAACAAGGACAAGAGGCTTTGTTCCAAGCAGAGTGGAAACTTAACTTAGGAGAGTACGCCCAAAGCATCCAGATTTGCAGCAGAAACCCAGAAGTGGACTTTTACGTTTTGGGGGAACACAGTTTATTTGGAGTTAAACAAAACGGAGCTCTGAATCTGCAAAAAAGACTAGACTACACACCTTGTGCAATGAGTGTTTACTGCGAGAAGTCAGTACTTATAGGCAGCTTCACTTCGCATTTGCTTATTTATAAAAGCAACCAGTTGTTGTGGGCAGCAAGAATGAACTCTCCGCCTGTAGCTCTCAAAGTAGTGAACCTAGAAGCCCAAGGCTTGATACTGTCACTTGATGAAAAAGGTTCTTTGCAAGTAAGTTACCTAGGCACCACTCCAATGTCCTACACTTTAGCGCAACCTTCGAAGCCTCAAGACTACTCAGAAATGGAAAAGCAGTACAGAGGCATTATGAAAGCTCTTTCCGAGGCCCCTTCTAAATCAGAACCTTCTGAGACTCTTAAAATGAAGTTTAAAGTGGTTTCTTTGGAAAGAGACACACTGGAAGGCTACGCAAGTGACGAGTACGGAACTATCGTAACTAAATGCTTGCTTGGTGCAAAGTTTGAAGGAGCACTTGCTAAGAACTTGTGCCTGCATGTGCAAACTCCTTCTAACATAGTGTGTCTTGAGTCTCCTGTTTACTTCAAAGAGTTTCAAGGAATCCAAAAGGTCAAACTAGGCTTTGTGACTAAACAAGACTTGCCTCCAAGCAGCTTAGAAATTCAAATTAATGCCTGTTACGAAGTAGAAGGCACTCCTAGAAACAACACCCTCACAACCAGACTACCTATTCTCCAACTAGGTCACTCAGTTAAGCCTATTAGCTCTGCTGAGTACAAAATAACTCTGAAAGCAACTAAAGAGCTTCCCTTGCTTGAGTCTATCTTTAGTGACTTAGAGTTGTTTACTCCAAATGCACTTAGTTTAGAGTACTTCAATGGAGCCTATGCAACTATAATTGTAGGAAAGTCAGGCGAGAAGTTCAGGGTGCAAAGTTCAGACTTTGAAGCTTTAAGTGTGTTTACAGAGGAACTCTGTAAAAGAGTTGGCGAAGACTCCCTGGAATACCAAGAACCCATTCCTTTCCAAACTTTTTTCAACTTAATCGACTCACACTTCAACTTGCGTGTAGACTTGAGAGACTCCCAAGAAAAACTTTCAAAGCTTTGTGAACAGTACGCAGTTATCCAAAAAAGACTTTTAGTTAGATTCAAAGACAAAAACCCCGCACCACTCAACAACTTAGACTACCTCATAGAAGTCACCCACTCTCAAGTTGCCCAAACAGCAGAAGAGGTTTCTAGTTACACACAAGAACTTAAAGTAGCTGCACAGAAACTTTCAGGAGCAGTGAGGTTGGTTCTTTTATTGCTGAAACTTAGATTTGATATAAGCCCACAAGACTTAGATGTACTAAAGCACCACTTAAGTTCCCACATCCCTCAAGAAGAACCTGGCTGGGAAGAACTCACCAATGCTGCAATGGTGCAGCTTTTAAGAACTTCACTTGCTAAGAACTCTAAAGAAGCCTCTGCGTCAGTAGGAAACTTAGAGTTCCCGAATAACACTGAAAAGCTTAAAAAGCACATAACTATTGTCACAGATAGGATCGCTAAAGGCTTCAAACTAATTGATAAGTAATTTCATTAAAGTTGCTTGTTTGTAAATTGAGTTTTGGGGAGCATGAGTTATAAATATGATAGTGCTACTTCTTCTTGGACTGTGTCAAGCTGAAAGTAACTATCAGTTCAGTGAATTCTATCAACAACCTAATGGAACATTTGTTATTTATGGCCAAAACTTTCCGGAAGATTCTAGTTTGGTTAAAATAAGAATTGGAACTTATGACTGCATACCTTTCAAAAGCTCAAGTACATCTATAAGTTGTACAGTTAATAAGTACCGAGGAGGAACCTTCAGAATTTACCTATACATAGAAGGCCGTTTGGAATTAACAGGTTATACTCATTTGAGCTGTCTGATTGATTACTGTAAGCTCTGTGATTCTCCAAACAAATGCTTTAAGTGCCCTGAAGAACTTGATCTTTATAGAGGAGATTGCATTAAACCAATAATTAATCGATTCTACCAACTGGATAACGGAAACTTGGAAATACTGGGAGACCACTTTCCAAGGAATAAAAGTACAATTGAAGTTAAAATGGGGGATTATGACTGCATACCACTCAGAAGTTTGAATAAGACACTTATAACATGCCAAACAGAAGAGTATAAACAAGGAGAGTACTTTGTTCACTTTGCTATTGAAGACTATGAAGGAATAGCTGTGAATGGGACTCAGTATGTCAATGCAACTTGTCCAGAACACTGTAGTATTTGCGAATCTCCAGATGGATGCTTAGAGTGCTCTAGAGAGTTCTATGTTGAGTCTGGAGGTTGCAAATCAAAGCTACCCTGGCTAATCCCAATCGGAGTGCTTGCTTTACTTACAATTCCTCAGTTTTTCCATATGAAAAAGTACGAAAAATTATTCAGGGTTCTTGAGATAAGTGCACTGGGTGCTTTAAAACTACTCAGTTTATTTATTTTTGCTCTGAACTACAAAAACTGGGTGCTGTTCGTGGCTTTTTGTCTGAGTTTCTTTTACGAGATATTTATTTACTTTTCTTACATTTTTTACGGAGGCAATAAAGAGATTGAAGCTCACAAAAAAACCTACTGTTACATCAGTCCTTTTGTCATTATAGCTTGGTACTTTAACCTATTTCCTTTGTTTTTTTACCTCAAGAAAAAAGACCAAGATCCTCTTTTCATCAGCATGCTTCTGACAACCAACATACATTTTGCTGTATCAGTGGCTATGCTTATAGGAGCACTTTATAACCCCAATAGTACTTTTTCGATGGTTCTGAGTTGTAGTCTAGTTTACTTGTACTTACTTACTCCTAAGGTCTCGACTTACTCCTTAGAAGAAAACAACAGGGGAAGAATACTTAACTACTTAAGACATCTAGGAGACATATTTACTCTTGGTGTTACTTTTAGTCACTTTTCTGACCTTTTTGGGTGCCTTATCTTATTCTTAGTGTACCGTGCTTTTAACTCTGTGTTTTGTTTGGTAGCAGACAAGGACTCTGAGGTAACTGTAATGGACGGACAGTTCAAGCTCAACAAAAGAATGAAGGTTTCTGTGCTGATTCTGAACTACATCGGAAGACTAACTCAGAAGCACAAGTGGGTTTACTTGGTAGTAACTGTTATCTACTACTGTGTCTTAGTGGTCCTTAAGATGTGGCTGACTAACTACATGATGCTTATGGACTACTTGAGTCTAAGCATTGACTTTTTGATACTACTATTTACTTGGCTGCAGCTAGGAGTGGCTATAGCCTACGAGTGCACTATATTTGAGGAGACCTTTAACACGCAAATTCAGTTCAGAGGTAGGTTCAAAGGTTGGAAGAGTTACTTGAAGATAGGAGTTCCTTTGCTTTCTCTGATTGATGAAATTACTGACATAATCTACTACTTCACTACTGACTTCAACAGCAAGGGACTAGAAAAAGCATCACTGGCTTTTCTCATAACCCTTCCTTTAGTTCACTTTGTATCAACAGTAGTGGCGGGTTTTGTGATTTGGAAGTTCCAAAGAAGAAAAGGACTGGCCATATTAGCTTGTGCAATTCCCATTACGATCTTGTGGGAGTCAAAAGCTATAGGCATTGTAATACTTTTTTTGCAAGAAATCAAACAAGAATTTTCTAACTGGGTCTGGATATTTTTGATCATTTTTGAGTTGCTTTTTGAGTCTATACCTGAAATGATCATCCAAATCATTAACAATCAGCTAACAGAGTGGACTCTCATTGGAGTACTGAGTGCTACTTTTGCAGGGTTCAATAATGTAAAGGACTGGTTCACAGCTGGGTACTACTGGTACACTAAGTCCCCTGTAATCCAAGTCCGAGAACCTGGAGAAGTATCGGAAGACGAATCCATTACAGATTCCCAAGCTCTTCCAGAAGCCATTGTGTTTTGTCTTGACAACTCAGAGTTTGCCCGAGCCCAGGACTATCCACCCAATAGGTGGCAAGCCCAACAAGAAGCTGCAATTATGATTGCTACCATCACTCAATCCAAACCAGAAAGCACAGTAGGAGTTGTTTCGATGGGACAAAAAAAGTTTGTGAATAGTCTTACTAGCAACCTTACCGAGGCTTTTTCTAATTTGTGCCATGCTAGCTTTCTAGATGGAAAAATTAACTTGCAGTATGGCTTGGAAACAGCTCAAGCGTTGCTCAAAAACAAGCCCAAAAAAGAACACTTACAAAGAATCATTGCTTTTGTATGCAGTCCTGTTGAAACTAGGTTTGAGAAACTCTGGAAACTAGGCAAAACTCTTAGGAAGAAGAAAATAGCTCTGAACTTAGTGTGCTTTGGAAACGGAGACGATATTGACAAACTCGAAGAACTTGTAAAACACACTAACTTCCAAGAAAACTCCCACCTTATTTTAGTTTCACAAGGAATCCTGTCTGACTCTCTTTTAAGCACTCCAGTAATCCATGGCTACGCCCAACCTAACACCAACGCTTTAGAAAACAACGAAGACTCTGAATATACCAAAGCTATCAAAGCAAGCTTAGAACAAGCCAAAAAGCACCAAGAACTCTTTGAGTTAGAGGAACCAATTAACCAAGCTATTCAACTGAACATTAAACAAAGCAGTTTTAATATGAGTTGAATACAACTATAATTATAATGTCTAATGGTTTTAAATTTGTGGCTTGTTATGTCCTAGGTCCAATTTCTACTTTAGCATCGGGACTTATGTTTTGGACTCATATTAAGTTTAAGAAACTAAGGGAACATCCCGGAACTTTGGTTTTAATTCAGTGCTTAACTCAGTGCATTCTAGACTTTATTTGGATTCTAAACCCAATTCTACACTCACCAGGCGGGGTTCCTTGCCTACTTGTGCAAGCACTTGACAATGCTGTGTATATTGGCAGTTGTAATTACATGCTAGCACTATCAGTAGAAGTGTATTCAACCATTAAAAACCCGCTCAAACCTTTTAGCAAGCTCAGAAAAACTCTATACCATACCTTCTGTCTAGGGTTCTCTTTTGTGTACTTTGCTTCTTTTATACTTCACTATGAACTTAACTACGACCCTGCAGACCCTCCTTGTTTCCTAGCAAGCAGTAAAATTGCGTACGACCTTTTCTTTCTGCAGCCAGTTTATTTCTTAACGAGCACTACTATAATAGGTGTTTGTCTTTTCAAGATATGGGAGGAACCTGAAAAGCACTATATGGTTTACCACTCCCTTGTAGTGATTGCTTTTAACGTTTGCTGGGGCCCTTCAATGGCTTACAATCTTTTGAAGAAATTTAAACAGAGTCCCCCTGGATGGTTTGAAGATATTTTGTGGGTGCTGGGAGCTTCTTCAGGACTACTAATATTCCTAGCTAGAGGATGCGAACCTAAGATGTTTAAGCAAGTGTGGAAGTCAATTAACTTTAGAAAAAATCCTAAAAAAAGGTCTTTTAAAAGATCTACGCTCTTTCAAAGTCTTTTGCCCGAAGAAGCCTTTAACCCCTACGTTTTGCTTTTTGAAAGTCTTTTGTTAAATAAAGTTTCAAAGATCCTACTAGGACTTAGCTTTCTGTTCACCAATAGAAAGTCTTTTGAAAACTACATGATCAAGCAACCTAACGCAGCTTATTGGAAGTTCGAAATCCACGCTCAAAAGAAAATAAGGTACAAAGTAAAAGAGTACTTTCCAGAACCTTTTGAAATACTCAGAGGAATTGAAGGAATTTCTAGCTCTGATTTAATTGACTCACTAGAAGTCAGCTCTAACCTAAAAGACTTGAGTCAAAGAACCCATAACCCTGGAGGAAGAAGTGGGTCTTTTTTTTACTTTACTGCTGATAAAAAGTACATTCTCAAAACAATCACCCACACTGAAATGGGAGTCCTCAGAACTTTGTTTAAAAGTTACTTTGACAGGGCTTACTCGCAAAGTTCTTTGATGGCTCGTATTTATGGTATGTTTAAATTCAAGCTAAAAGGAACAAATATCTTGTATATAATTCTAATGGAAAACGTGCTGAGTGAGTGCACTAACCCTGTAATATTTGACTTAAAAGGAAGTTCTTTTGACCGAGAAAAGTTCCAAGAAAGCTTTGAAAGCATTGAAGTAATGCCCAGAAACACCGTTATGAAGGACTTAGACTTCTTTAAAACCATAAAAACCCTGAGTTTAGAAGACCACTCCAGAGAAATCTTTGAAGCCATAGAAAAAGACACTTTTATGCTTCAGAGCTTCGGAATAATGGACTACTCCCTTTTAGTAGGAATTGAGTTTAGTCAAGTCCCAGGCAACTCCAAGTACTTGTTTTATTCAGACGACATGAAAATTTACCTTGCTATTATAGACTACACCCAAATTTTTAACTACAACAAGAGACTAGAAAGGTCCATAAAAAAGATCAAGTCCAGATCTGCAAGTCTAGAGATTTCTTCAGTATCGCCTATTCCTTATAGAGAAAGGTTTCTGAGTTTAATCAAGCTGATACTAGACTACGAAGAAATAGACGACTTTTACATGGAGCTAAGTAATAGCATACTCTGTTAAAATATGAAAAATAAGGTTTTGCGAGTGCCTTATGTTGGCGGAGTGAAGTTAGAGTTTAAGGTCTTCCGGCCTGGAGCCTTGGCTTCTAAGGAGTTCACTCAAGCTTTCCACGAACAAACCAAAAACAACTTCACAGAGGCAGTGGAACTGTACAAAAAGTCTTACAAAACTGACCGAAACACTTTAAAGATAACCAACAACCTAGCAGCTTGTCTGTGGGAACTAGGAGAGTTCGAGAAGGCTGAAGAACTCTGGGAAAGTGCACCTAAAGCCAACAAAGCATTTACCTACAACCTTTGCGTGGTAAATGTGCTGAAAGGAAGCACAGCAAAAGGATTTAGGTACATAGCTGAGTGCTTTGAAGAAAAACCCGAGTATTACTTACTTCGAGGAATACTTTTTTACCTGTGTAAAAAGGAATCTAAAGCTATCAAAGACTTTTGCAGCTTCAAAAGCACCTGCAAAGACTACCAACACCAAGAGTCAAACAACTTGCTTAAGGCAAGCAAAAGTGAAAAGCACTTGAATGGAAGTTTGAGTCGAGACAATAACGTTAGGAACCACCTAGCAAGGTTTACTGTTAGGCCTAGGTCTAGTAATCGAAGGTCCTCAAGCAGTTTGATGAGTTTAAGCGTTAGTCCTGACAAAAGCCCTCCAAACAGCAACTTGCCTAAAATCAAAGTTAATGAAAACCTAAGACAGAAAACCAGGTTTCCTAGTGTACAGTCTTTGGGAGAAGGCCTTTCTAGAGAACTCCCTAAAGCAACCCCTAGAAACAACCCAACCCCTCCTGGCTTAAAGATGCGCTCAGTGCTTTCAGCTGACTTCAGTTCACATAAAGAACTAGGCGACTTTAAAACTCAGTTTGACTACGGAATAAACTCCCATTCAGAAACCAAACCCCCAGTCCAAGTAGGCAACTTGACTTACTCATGCCAAACTTTAGAGTCTATAATTGAAGAACTTCAAAAACCAGACAAAAACATAAACTACATCATGCAGTTCGCCAGAAAACTCAGGTTCTTTTCAGAGTACACTGAGAGCTCTCTTCGCAGAGTAATAAAAAACTCTTCCTACGAATGCTTTGAAGCAGAAAGCACTATATTCGAAGAAGGTTCTAAGTGCGATAAACTCTACGTGATACTAAAAGGTTCCTGCATAGTGAGGAAAAACTTAGAAACAGACAAGTCTTTTACAGTGAGTTCTCGGTACGACGGAGAAGTTATAGGAGAGTACTCAATCATCAGGAAAGCTTGTGGAGAAAGCCCCTTTAGAAACGCCACCTGCATTGCCAGTGAAAGAACCCATATGATGACTGTTCCAGGCTCTGAGTTTATCTTGGCTATTGAAAACAACGTTCGGGAAGACAGCAGAGTTCTGGACTTTTTAAAGCAACTTAAGCTTTTCAAACACATTCCTACTCTAGACCTAGTTTTGCTTTCAAGTTCACTCAAGCAAAAAACTTACAGCTTAGGTGAAGTAGTGTGTAAAGCAGGCGAGGTGCCCCAGGGAATGATGATACTGTTTGAAGGAAGACTTAGGGTTCCGCATAATGTGCGCGTAAAGTCCTACTCAGTAAAGACTTCGAAGTTTGTCTTTAAACACGAAACTAGAGACGCTTACTTCTTTGCCGGAGAGTACTTTGGACAGAGGGTGCTTTTTGAAGACTTCAGGAAAAGCAAGTTCTCAGTTATAGCTGACAGTTCTAAAACGGTAGTTTTAATCTTATCCAATGTGGAATACGACATGATCTTCGAGTCTTACAGAGCAAGAACTTTTCGTGTGTTAAACAAAACCAAAGAATTTGACATTAACTCGTAATTAAAACTTACAACTGAGTGTCCTCTTGGGGCCTTGTGTTGATTCTGTTGATGCTGGAGTCGTTTAAGTTAGTGATGCTGTCAGTGTTGGGGTTAAAAGGCATGGGCATGAACCTTTTAGACTTGGCTCTTTGTTTCTTGGCTGGTTCAAGTCTTTGCAAGTATATTGCGTCTAAGCTGGTTCCTCCTTCTAAGTAGATACTCCAGTCTTTGAACTTTTTCTTTCTCTTCTTTTTGGGTTTTTCAACTTCTTCAGACTCCTTGCTGACTCTGAAAGTGTCTCCGAACTCACTGTATTCGAAGTACTCGCTGCCTTCAATGTACTCAATGTTTTCTGAAATGTCTTCAGGAATTTGCTCCACGTGGTTCTTTGCAAGTGAAGCGTTAGTTTCCACACAAAAAGTTACTTCGTTAGGAGTTAAGCTGGGTTTATCCAGTATGATCTCTTCTGGCTCATTCGTGTTTATGGTTCTGTCGTCAGCTATGCTCCTTTCGGTTTCTAGCACGTCTTCTGTGCCCCAGACCTTAAAGTTCTGCACACTGAACTTGGTGTCCTTAGCTGGTCCTGCTTCTACAGACACAGTGGTTATAGTTTTGGGTTCTTTGTGAATTATTATAGAAGTAGCAACGATGTTGTACACTGTCAACACAAGCACTAAAACACTCACTACTAAAGAGTCCAGAGCCAGCAAAAACACCATGTGCCCACTTGAAAACTCCACAAGCACACCTATAAGTACCCCAATTACAGGAAGCATAGTGATTACAAAACTTATGTAGGATCCGTAGTTAAGTAACTTCAAAAACAGTATTTTGCTTCCGAAGTCTGCTTTTGTGAACTTTAAAGAAAAAAGCTCAGAATGTACAAGTCTGATCACGTTGAAGTTAACTAGCACTGCTAAGGGCAAAACTAAGTACTTAACTAAAGGTTGGCTTTTAACCCAGCTCAAGTGCTTGGAATCGTGCTTTAAAAACAAGTACCAGTAAAACCCGCAAAAAGCAAAGTTGAGCAAGATAAAAATAATCATGCATGCCAGGAATAAGTAAAACACTAGAGAAATTTCTGAGTTCTCAAGAAGCTCCCTTCCGTGTGTATGTTTGCTCTCACCTAAAAGCCCAATCACTACATACCAACTGGCAGTTTGTATAAGCACAGACAAGCCCACTATTCCAGAAACTAGTTGAGTGCTTTTTTGAATGAATTTGCTAGCCAAAACCACTCCTACAATGGCTGCTTCACATATACTAAAAGGAAAAGGAGCTTCTTTTAAAAGTAGGTCTTCTGAGTAGCTCTTTTCACACTTTCCGTTATCAAAGCCACAGGCTTGTGTGTTGCACTCCTCGTCGCATAAAAGGTTGGTAAGTAACTCCTCTGTGCAACTAGGGGCACAAGGAACAGGTCTGCACTCTGAATTTTCGGGGTAGTAGTTTTCGGGACAGGTTTCTAAGCACTTTCCTTCGTGCAGAAACCCACTTGCACACGAAGTGCAGTAGTCAACTGAGTCTCTGCAAGTTCTGCAAGGCACTTCACACTCTATGCACTGAGTTTCCGAAAAGATAGAAACACCTTCTGGGCAGCTTTGGAAGCACTGGGACTTGTATAGCACTAAGCCATTGCTACAAGCAGTGCAATTCGAAGCAGAACCTTTGCACTCAGAACAAGGCAACTGGCACTCCTGGCATGTGTTTTCAATGACTGCATGGCTTCCAGGGCACTCCTCTACACAAGTGCCTTGGTGGAGTAGTTTTCCATCGTAACAAGAAGTGCACTTTTGAGCAGAACCTTGGCACTCGTAGCAGTTCTCGCTGCACTTTTGGCAAGTTTCACCGATCAAAGCTGTTCCTTCAGGACAAAACTCAACACAAGTTCCTTCAGACAAGTACAAAGAACCTTCACAAGCAGTGCAGTTGTTTACTGAGTCTAAGCATTCAGAGCAGGAACCAGAGCACTTTTTGCACACTGAGTCTATAGAAGTCCAACCTTTGGGACATTCTTCAATGCAAGCCTTCTCGTAAAGAGCAAATTCAGTGTTACACGAAGTGCAAGTTGAAGTACTTCCAGAACAAGTGTAGCAGTTATCAGTGCAACTTTTGCATTTTCCGTCTATAAGCAAAGAAATGCCACCAGGACACTCGTCTACACAGGTGCTTTCGTAAAGTAAGTAGTCTTCTACACACTCAGTACAAAAATCTGCACTGCTTTGGCATCTTTTGCAGCCTTCCGAGCAGTCATAGCATACGTTTTGACTTTCAAATGTGCTTTCGTTACACTCTTCAACACAGTTTCCGTTGTAAAGTTTAGGAGGATCCTGGCATTCAGTGCAGTTGTTAGCTTCTGTTTCGCAGTCTGCACAGTTGTCACTGCAGTCTTTGCACTCAGTTTGGCTTTCAAAAGTTCCTTTTGGACAAGTAGACAAACACTTAGACTCATAGAGGTAGTAGTTTTCCAAACAAGCAGTGCAAGAAGTAGGTGAATCTTTGCACTCAGAACAGGGAGAAGTGCACTTAAACTCAACTTGAATCAAAGAACTTCTGTCTATAAGGTAAATTCCTTCTTTAGAAGTAATTTCGAACCCGGACAAGGTAACTGAATTTGGAGGATTCTTCAAGCCTAGGATGGAAAACTCTAAGTTACTGGGTTGAAACTCTGACTCAAATATATAAAGCAAAAAGGTAACTTGGTCTTGTTGGTTGCAAGGCACTGAAGCTCCTTTGTAAAGACAGTCAAGCGAGTCAGTAGTAGAAATAGACTCTGGAATAACTACTCTGAGGTAACCTCCAGAGGGAATCAAGTGCAGAGTTTCAAGCTTGAAGTGGTAGTTCGTAGTTTGTGTAACCAAGTAGTTGTCTAGAGTAACTGAGCCTTGCATCTCTGCTGGAGCACTTGCAGTTAGTTGCACTCCTTCTTTCGTAGAATCTATAAAATAGCTTCCAATATAGCTGGAAACACTGAAAGAACTTGTGGGTTTGGTTGATGGAGGGTTTTTAACGCTTCTAAGTCCAAAAACTACTTCAGAGTGCACTGTAGATGTAAAACTAAGCGCTGCTTTTAGTAAGTCTCCCGGTTCTAAAGTGCAAGAAACACTCTTAAGCAAGTTGTTGTTAGAAAAACACTCTGGAGAACTAGGAACACTAAGTTCTGGGGGAAATTTAACCAGCACGTGGGACCCATCGTAGAGCAAGTTAAAAGGGTCTAAGTAAACAATGAAGTTAGTAGTTTGACCCACTACTTCACTTTGGGACTCTACTCTGAGACTTTGGAACTCGTTCGGAACTTCCATAGTAATAGTTATTCCTTCAAGCTTTCTGTCAATAGTAAAGGAGTTGTACTGAGTGTAGTACTTGATTGAACCTGAGGTTTGGGAAGTAGGCGGGTTTTTTAAATTAGACACCTTTAGGGAAAGCTGCCCAAAGTACTCTGAAGCAAAGCCACCCTCAACCGAAATAGAGTTAGTGGTAAAGGTGCATGAATACCCTGGACTAAATCCGTAGGGTTCAAAACACTCTGAAGACCCTAGACTCACACTGATAGAGTCTGGAAGTTCTATTTTGACGGAGCCGCCTCCTGGAATCTTGTGAGCTGTTTCCAACTCAAAAGTGTAGTCAGTAGTATCGCCGGTAGTTAAAGAAGTATAAGAAACAGAGCCAGAACTTAGCTCTCCAGGAGTAGGTGTTATCTTTACAGAGGCATCAGTAACTATCAAGTAGTTAAAACTTGAGTCAGAGTACACCTCTATTTGGAAAGAGTCAGTTTCTGAAGTTACTTCTGGATTAGTTACTAAGTCCTCAGAAAAACTTATCTTCCCTTGAAACAAACTCTGGAAGCCCTCAGTGATGTATAAGTACTTAGAATCGGTTACTTGACACTTTGAGTTGGGGTCTAAGCCTTCAACTACTCCGTGACAAGGACTTGTTGCTTGGTTTGCTATTTTGACTTGGTCTGGAAAAGTAACCTTGATTGCAGAAGTTCTGAAAAGTTGTTCATCAGGCACAAAGGAAAAGGTGTAAACAGTTTCTTCTTGCACAGTGGAGTCTTGAGGAGTAATTTGGATGTTGGATATACTACCTGGGGTAGCTGTTATCTTTTTAGAAGAAGAATCAGACGTTTGACAAACAGTGTAGTCAGAACTGTCCTTAATGGCAGCTTGTATGTAATCTGTAGGTTTATTGCTGCCTGGGTTTTTAACTTTCAACAAGTTAAACTCAATTGACTCCCTTTGCTCTAAGTACCCAGTAAAGCCTTGAGACATCAAAAACTTCTGGCCCTCTACTGAGTAAACTAAGCTTTCCCTTCCAACTCCGATGATTCCCAGCATAGTTGTGCTTTCTATAGAAATTTCACCTGGAAAAGTTACTTCAAGTTTGTAGTCAGAGCCTACAGGAGCACTGCAGTACAGAAAGAACCTGTAAGTCACTTCTTGGTTGACTTTGGAACCTGAAGTTGACAGTTCGTAGATTTCCAAACCTGAAGTTTCTGTAACTTGGACTCTAATTGAATCTGAAGGAGTTTTTTCGATCTTGCCTGAGTTGTAGAGAGTTGTAATAACGAACCCAGTGAACACTGAAGTGCTAGGCGGGTTCCTGATGCTTTCAAGAGTCATACTAATCTCTCCTGGACTTGCTTGAGTGGTTAGTTGCATTTGGACTTTTCCTTTATCGCAGCTGCAAGCAATGCTTCCAGTCAGGCCCTTAGTTCCCACACAGCTAATGCTTCCGTCACAAAAGTACTTGAGTTCTTCAGGGTTAGCGCCCATGTTTTCGTTCCAACTAGGAAACTCCAATTCAATAACTCCTGAAGCAGGCACTTCAATGGTAGTGGTGAAGCTTAGAGTCCACTGAGTTTGTTCAACTAGTTTTTGCGAACCTGGAGTAAAACTTGCCTGAGTCATTTCTACAGGATCAAACTCTAATGATATCCCAGTGGTCTTTTCTTCAAGCACTCTTGAATCCTTTACAAAATAAACTTCAAAACTTTCGGTTTCAACAGCATACGTGGGGTTTGTAATTGAATCAAGATCCACAGTGATGGTTGAAGAAGTATTAGGAAAGCAGTTCAAGAGTTTAAAGGTCGAACCAGAAAAAGAACACTCAGGACTACAGGATGACTCAAGTCCTGCTACTTGGCAGTCCACTGGGCCTGAAGGAAGTTGAGTGAATTCTTGAGGAAAAACTACTTGAAGCTCCGAGCCACTAGGAATTGTTGAAGAAGGCTTAAAAGCCATGTTGTAAGTAGTTACTTGGCGTATTGTCTTAGACACAGGGTAAATTTGAACTTGTTTGACGGCTACTGCGAAGTTTACCAAAAACAGGTTTAATATCATTTAATAATTATCATAATGAGATAAAGGGAGCTTAAGGCCTTTGTACTGGCCAGATTTCCGAGCGCTCAGTAAGTTAAGGAGCCTTTGCTTGTCAGCAAGGTACTTTTGAATCCAAGGAAACTCGCTCATTTTGGAGTACCAAGTCAAAACAGACTGTATTTCAAGGCCTTCAACTATTAACTTCCAAGGTTCTTCTTTAAAAGCCATTAGTCTTTCCATAAAAGGAAACAAAGCAATGTCTCCCATTCCAACCTCGTTTACTCCTAGTATTTTGTGGCTAAAGAAGTTGCCGCCCTCTAAGTAGTTTTTGTCTAAGTCTTTTAAGGTGTCCCTAATTTTACCTGTGTTGTCCAGAGTTGGTTCGTTTAAGTAAAAATACACCATACTTGAAACAAACCCGTCTACTTTGAGTTTAATATGCGAATCAACAATGGCTTTTTTAAAAGTATCCAGCGACCCATCAGGGTAACGAGGATACAAGTAAGGCTCTGAAAGGGACTCTAGGTACTCACACACCTGTAAAGACTCAAACAAGCTGTACTGCTTGCCTTCTATGTTTTCAACCACTATAGGAACTAAGCCTGCTGGGTTGAGTTCGTACAACCAAAAAGGCTTGTCTGAAAGGTCCACTTCAACAATGCTCAGTTGCAGCCCTTTGTACCCAGCTACGTACAGTGCGCGCTGTGCAAAAGGACATAAGTAGTGAACAAAGAGCTTCCTTTCCATATTACTTATTTAATTCGATGTACCTTTCAACGAGGTCCTTAGTCCAGGAGTTTTTGTAAAATTCCGAAGACTGTGTGTCAGTGGAAACGTCTTGGTTGATTTCGTCGTACTTAGAAGGAGTCCTTAGTACTTGCAAACAACGCTCTTGGTCAGCTAAGACTTGTTCAATGGACTCTTTGGGGTTTTGCATGAACTCCATTGCAAAAGCTCTTCTGTTAACGTGCTTGAGAAGGTCTTTTTTAAGACTTTGCATTTGAGTGTTGATTTCGTTGATTTCTTCTTCTAGTGGGTTCTTAGGAATCTCCATACTTGGCTCAGCTCTTAAGTAACGCACTGAGTTTGTTAAGCAGTTTTCAGAGAAGATAGGCGAGGTCTTTTGCTCCATAAAAAAGTTAACTAGCTCGAGTTGTATAGGGTCTTCTAGTTCCACAGCTATGTCGTAAATATGCTCGGTTTCTGTCCAGTTAGGAGTGAGTTTTAGGTTGTGGATCAACTCTACAGGCTGGGCTTCACTAAGGTGTTTTCTGATCTTAGAAAAAATACTGGAGAGTTCAGTTCTTTCTTCCTTAAAGATTTTATACAAAGCTTCGTCGTTGTTAATGAACTTCCTTTCATCAGGGTCTTGCAGTCGGTACTTTTTAATATAAAACCACAAAGCCCTAATGATGTTTTCTTGGGACTCTTCTTTAGCTCCCATGAACTCACTCAGCTCAGAGGACATATTGAACTTCGCTGGAATGTGGTCGACGTACAGAAGCACTCTGAGTTGCTCTTCTACATTGCCTACTCTTTTCAACTCGATTCCGTCAGTTTCTCTAGGCATTTTGGCCTTGAGCCACTCTACTTTTTCGCCTGAAGGAAAAACAACTTCGATTTTTTTGAAGAAAGAAGAAAACTTCCGAGTGTAGCCCTGAGGAAGTTGTTCCTTGTTGTAAAGAGTTTTCATGTTGGGGTGGATCAGTCTTCCTTGAATGCGGAGGTTCCAAACTGTTCTGTCTTCTGACTGGGAAGTAGTGTTGTAGATGTGGAGGCGCAAAACTCCCTTTAGACTTTTGGGTTGTTTGCCCATAACTCTTTGGACTCTTGCTTTAGCTTTTTGTATCTGGGAGTCTAATTCTTCCTCTACTTCAAGTAGTTCTTGGTACTTTTCAGACTTGGGATTGTTGAAGTGCACCTTAAGGGGGTTTTCACTAATTACTCGGGGAGTGTAAGTGATTTGTTTAGGAAGTTGGTCTTGTTTTTCTTGTTTAAGGTTCCGAGTCAAAATAGTTTGGGTGTTGGAGCGCCTTCCAGCAAACCGGTATACACTGCCAGCACTTCCCCTTTTCCTAGGAGGCCCGGATGGCGCTATGATAGTTGACATCTTTATTCTATTACTTTAAACTGGTTGTCTTTAATCAAAAACCAAAAAGGGCCTACTTCTTCTTTGAGGAACAAGTTTTTCTTCTTTATAAGCAACTTCCCTGTGTACTCAGCCGAGTAGCCTGTAGAGAGTTCCCTTAACTCTAAGTAGTTGTCGCACATGTCTTCCAGCAGTTCAGGTGCTGAGCTTGTTTTCACTATCACTGAATTAGAAACTTCTCTGAAACTATTCAGTAGTTTGTAAGCCCATAGTTTTCCTTTGGCCACACTTACTGTGTAAAAGTCGTCTAGAACTATTAAGTTCCACTCTGAACCTAGTTTCTGCACTTTCTTCCAAAGACTCTCTATCGAAGCAGAGTGAGGTGGCTCAGACCAGGTGTCGGGGGGGTTCTCAATAAGAGGCAAGTCACAGTTTCCGTAAGTCAAGTCTAGTTCAAGAAAAGTAGTGTTTATTGAGTACTTCTTGAAAAGGGCTTTGTAGTGCGAGTGTGTTTTGGTTGAAATAAACAAAGTCTTTCCACTGTGATTTTTAACAAGTTGCAGCAAAGGCCCTGTGCCATCACAAACATAGGTGTCAGAAACAACATACAGTCCTGGCTCCTGCATAGACTCCAACACATTCATTTTTATTACGCTTCTTTAAGGCTTTCTTGGAAGGTCTCGAAGATCTCCCAGTAGTCCTGTGTTAGGCTTTGTTTAACGCACTCAGGGTTGTTAACAATCCCAGTGTAGTGCTTGTACTCATAACTGTACATCAAAAACTTTTGGTAACTCAAGTAGTCCCAATGGGACCAAATGCAGTGTGGTGAAATTCGCCTAGAAGTGTTGCACTTACTAACTCCAGAAGACTTAAGCCAGTCACTTAGTGCCCCAAGGAAGTTTTTGCCCTGAGTGTTTCCAGGCAAAGGCAAGCAGTAACTAGTTCCTTCTTGGTTGTAGCCACACTCACAAGAAGAATACAGGTGCCCCTGCATAGCTTGGCAGTCCAAGTGACTTCTGCACTCCTTAGGCATAGGGTTTACTGAGTAAGAGCCCAAGCACTTTTCTGCTTCACACAAACTGCTTTTGCACAAGTAACTTTTAAAGTTCTCACAGAGTTCTACTTGTGCTCCTTCTTCCAAACTAAAATATATTTCACACTTGCCAAAATTGCACCCAGCAAAGTTAGCACAGTCGAAGTCAGAAAAGCACCCTTTAGAGCCAACTTTAAGAAGGGGCTGGCATGTTCCTGAACACCTGAACCCTGGGTTGCACTCTTCATGTTTGTTGCAGAGTTCGTTTTCCTCTTTAGCTTCGCATATTCCTTTTGAGCATCTTCCATATAAGCATTTGATTTCTTCGTTACAAACTTCACCAGGAAAGGCTTCTAGAGTTGTGTATTTGGACTTAAAAGACTCGCATTGTCCGTTTAAGCTGCAGTAAGTGTTAGAAGGGCATTTCTGGAGAACAAAGTCTTTTCCAGTAGCATATAAACAAAAGTCTTTTTGGGTTTCTGCACAAGTGTACTTAGGACACCTTTTGGCTCTTAGAGTTTGGTCACTGAATATTTTGGCCTGGGCTATGTGCATTAGTAAAATGATCATTCCGTTAAATTATTGACTTGATTAAATGCAAATAAACACTGTGCAGAGTAACGATACCAAATGCAATGGTGTAGTTACTAAAAGACACTTTTTAAATAATCAAACGCAGAGTTGGTAATGCTTTGAGTTCTAGTCAGTTTAAACTCCACTTACAGCTTAATTCAAATAATTTCAAATAAACACCTAATTTTAAAGCTCTATAAATTAAATCTAAAATACAATGGTCAACACCTTTAAGAACAACATTTACAAACTCCAAGTTTCCAACACCAAGCTAAGCACTTCACACAGCTCACTTCTAAACTTGATTGAAAAGATCGAACCAGAAAGCCTAGCTGACTCTCCCAGCAAAATAGCTATTGAAATGAGCACTTTCGAAGAAATTGCAACCTTAGCAACGCAATTTGTTGACCAAGACAAAGAAATAGAGTCAATCACTTCACAACTTGCAGGGAACCTAAAAAAGCTACTTGAAATCCAAAACATCCCTAACGCCCTAAGAAAGCAAGTCAGAGCTATTAAGTACTGCGTTAAAGAAGATAGAAAGCATCTAGAAAGCAACATGAAAAGAATTTCCTTGATACTCAAAGAGTATAGAGAAAGGTGCAGGGAACAGTACTGCGAGTTCATGAAGGTAGTGGACCTTGAACTCCGAAAGATGCTTAAGCCCCTTGTGCCTTCAAATGTAATTTTTGAAAACGTCAAGTACCCACCTATCAACGAGAACATGAGTCTTATGAGTTCAACTAAGAACTCCAAAATCAGTTCTGAGTCACTCATTGAGACCAAACGTGACACTGAACAAATCGAGCAGGAATGCCAGCCCGAACCAGCTGAAGCCACTATTGAAAAACTAAATAACCACATTTCTATGCTAGTCTCTACTTTAGAAGGAGTAGCTAAAGACATGATCCAGCTCCTCAGCGAAACCAGCAAGAAGTACTACGAACTCCTCAACAAAATGGAAGTGTTTTCGAGGCCCCCTACTCCTTTAGCAGCTCCTTTGCCTGAGTACTTTTGTTTTGAGTCTGAAGAAACTTACAACGAAACCTCTATGGACAAGCTTCCACGGCACACCAAACACAAGTGGCGCAAACGCTTAGGCAAACTCAAAGCCAAAGAAGAAATAAGTCAAGAAATGTACCACCAACTGGTTCAAAGAATAGACCGAGCAGAAGAAAAAGACGGCAAAGTAGGTCTGGAGTTCCTGTTCAGAGACACTGACATCAGTATGGACGTTAGGGAGCACATTGCTTTTTCTTTAGTTAACAACTGTGAAATACCTATCAAAGACGTTTCGTTGTCAGACTTGCTAAGAGACGAGTCAAAAAGGCAACAAAAACAAGCACTCAAACCTGAACCTCCTAAAAAATCCAAACCCAAACATAGAATTTTCAGAGAAAAAGAAAAACTTATAAAAGAGTCCGAACTAGACGTAACTATTGATGAACTGGTCAAACCAAAAGGAAAAATAACAGTTAAGAAATCAGAACTGGACAAGGAAACACCTAGTCAGCGGTATAAGCAACCTAGGTACTCTGTTCCTTCTAATAAGAATAAAGACGTAATAGGGCTGGCCAAAAAAGATGTAAGGGTCCGCTCTATAACTCCTGTGAGCAACGTAAACGAACGTTCCATCCCTGCAAGGAAAACCAGGACTCCAGCTGGGCGCCGGCGGAACATCCAGGCTTACAACTTATACGGGGCTTTTAAGTAGTAATTATACTTAATTTCAGTGACATTTGTTTTTAAGAGCCATGATTGCTTTGAACCTCTCTGTGTCTATTTGCTTTGAAATTTCTTCAATTTCCTTCTCCATGTTGCGCTCCATCTCCTTTTTCAAGTTAGTAAAAATATCATGATTATCGTAATCAGAAAGTTCTTCTAGTTGTTGCTTGTAGAGTTCCTTGATTTCTCGCACTCTGCTCATCTTCATACTAACGAACTCCTCCACAACACTTTCCATCTCTTTTTGAAAGCTTAAAGGTTGTCTGAAACCGGCAGACTTGTCAACTTCTTGGACTTGGTTGCGGGCTAGTCTCCTAGCTTGGATGCGGAATTCTAAAGAGCGCTCTTGGCTTTTGAGGTTTTGTTGTAAGAGCTGGCTTGAGTTTAAACTAGCTTCTGAGTGAGTGTCCAGCATGGACTTAGAGTCTTCTTCAGCTGGTGTTTCTTCTTTGGACTCCTCAATGCAGGCGTCTACATCCTGCCTAGAAAGGAGTTTTTGGAGCTTTTTTTGGAAAACTAAGTACTTGGAGTCTTGGTTTGCAGCAAAATACTCCATAGCTTGAGAGTAGAGCTCCACTAGTGCTTTAATTGCACTAATGTCTGGAGAGTATTCTACTTTAATCTCGTATTCTAACACGTTCTCTGCAAATCCAGGTGGGAGCTTAGGAGTTATTGACAACTCTTCATTCAGGTCTTTATTTTCTCCCATTAAAATTTCTGTTAACTTAGATACATTTTTCTGATATGCAAACTGGAAAAGTGAAACTGAACGTAACTCACAACAAAAGGTCCATGAAAGCTATGGAACTCAGGTTTGACTGCGAACAAACTGTAGCTTCTGTAAAGGTAGGGTTTACTTAGAATGCACTTGAGAAGAGGTTTGGAACTTCTTCAGATCAAATGATCCTTAAGCTCTTTGATGAGTCTGGCCAGTTGGTATGCTCTATGAGTGACAACGACTCCCAGCTAGGGAACTACTCTGTACATGACTATTATACTGTCCACATTATAGACCTGGACCCTACTACCATTGACTTTGACAACCTGGAAGATGTTCCTAAATACAGAATTTCAGAAGAAAGCTACAACGCCCGACCTAACACTTTCAGGAGGTTCAAAAAGGAACAAATGCGCAACAACCCAGACTTTATGAAACCCAAAATACCCGAAGACTACTTAGAAGACCTAGCTAAACAGTTCCAAGTAGGAACCAGGTGCAGAGTGATCCCTCAAAGCGTTGAAGGCACTGTGAAGTATGTAGGAAGAGTGCCTCAAGCCCAGCCAGGTTTCTATCTAGGAATTGACTTAGACGACCCACTTGGCCAAAACGACGGAAGTGTTGAAGGAGTTTACTACTTCGAATGTCCGCCTTCTCACGGAATTTTTGTGAGACCTAACATGGCAGAGGTTATTTCAGGTGTAAATCAAGAACTCTAAGTAAAAATGGATTGACCGGGGATCGAACCCGGGGCCTTCTGCATGCGAAGCAGATGTGATACCACTTCACCATCAACCCTCTTAGTTCTTTATGTGTTCTTTTGAATTTAAGTCGAAACTATTATCTTAAGAGTTCTTTATAAAGCCCAGTAACTCTCCAACTAGCACCGAACCTTCTGCATCAATGGATTCACTTCTAGCAAGCTGTTCCAGTAGTTGTTCTCCGTTTTCAATTTGAAGAGTTCTGAGGTTTTCTGGATTGAAACTGCATATAACTTTAAGGGTTTTTAAAACAGGGGTGCTGTAAGACTCCTTGAGTCGGTTAACAATTAACCCAATAGCATTGTCTCCTAGGTAGTTCCTGGCTTCTTGGCTTTTGTTTAAAAAGTCAGCTAAGAAGCTAAAAGCTTCAGTTTCTGCAGAACTGCCCAAGTAATTCAATACTACATGCAAAAAGTCTTTTTGAGTAACAAGATGCTGAACTACAGAGTGATCCTTGCAAAGCACCAAAAGTAACTGGAACCCTCTAGAAAGCACTTCTTCAGAAGGTTTAGCCTCAGTAATGCTGGGTCCCCTAAGTATTTCTAGGAGCTGACTTAAGATTTCTTTAGAAAGAACACGTCTTTTGGAAGAGTCAGAAGCTAAGTTCTTAATGAGCAGCAAAGTGTAAGCTAGAAGTTTGTAGTTCCTAACTTCTAGTTTAGAAATGAACTTTTGTCTTTCTTGGTAAAGAAGTTGCTTGTTTTCTCGGTTGTTGTAAGCAAAGTTAATTAAAGAAATTGCAGCTTGTGTAGCTAGTGTGTAGTTAGGTCCAGTGTATACATTCAGCAAATGAGGAATTAGAGGCTTGAGTACTTGTAGGTCACTTTTTTCTTTGATTCCTACAGTAACTCTGCACACTGCCCCTTTGAGTTCAAACGAAGAGTCTTTTTTCTCAAGTAAGTATCTTAAAAGTGTAGGATAAGCATTCATGTTTCCGCTGAACTCAAGTTCTCTTTGCAAGTAACCAGTTTCGATCAAAGCTATCATTACTTTTTCGTTGAAAGTCCAGTTTGACCTGTAAATGTAACTGTTGCCTTTCAAAAACCCGCTGTCTTCAAGCATCTTGTCTACAAGTGAGTAAATGTCTTCAGGAACCTTTTCTTCTTCGTCAGGAATTATTTGTCTCAAGTTAAGTAGTTCTTTGATTGCAAGTTTCATTTTGTTAAGACTTGCTATGTCTCCAAAGACTCCTTTCATAACAGGCCCAATCATGTCTTCTAAAGTAAACCTACTCTGGAGAAGTCCTCCGTCTAAACAGTAAGCCAAGTACCTCCTTACTTTTTCTCCCCACTTTCTGTACTCTATTGAGCCTTTGTCTGCTGCTGTGTCACTTTCGAAGCACTTAAGCACTTCAACGGGGAACTCGGACATCTCTGGAGTCACTGAGGCAACCTGAGCTTCTGGTTTTTTTTCTAGCTCTTTGATGAGGTTTTGCAGTGAGTCAGAAGAAGCTCTGGAAATGATTTTCATCACTGACAAAATGAACTGGTAAGCAAAGCACACCCGTTTAGGAGTAATGTTGAGCTGGTACTGGAAGAAGCTAGCAGTTTCTTCGTTCATAATCAAAGCTTCGCACTTGTGACTTAGAATGTCTCTGTACACTTCATTGTTTGTAGCTGTGGAAAATGCGCTGTCGGCAGGTTCTGTAACTACAGACCTAGCTTTAGGGCCTCCAGAGCATATAAATAGGATGTCTTGTCCACAGTCCACCATAGGAGGAATGAACTTCCTTCTCATTACAATAAGTGAAATGTACTCACTAGAAGTAACTAAAAGAACTTCCCAGCCTTTCCAAGAAGCTATGTCGTTGTTCAAGTTCATCTTTTTGATGTAAGGGTTGTTTCTTAAGTAGTAGTAGTCTTCGTTTTGCTTTAAAAACCTTTCAACTAGGGTTTCGCACTTAGACTTTAAGTCACTTTGCAAAACTTCTACTTGCTTAAGGTCTTCAACTAGTACACTCAATTTGTAGTGCTGGCCACTTTTGTCTTCCCCTTGGTACTCACCTACAACTTGCTTGTTTTGGTTTAAAAAGTTAGGCGCAAAGAACCCGTAGCCTTTTAAGTAGTGGGTTCTATCTTTGCTAGGTGGGTACAGGTAAACTTCTTTGCTGTTAGCTTCTTTTTTTTTAAGTCTGAACTTTTTCAGCGAAATAGGTTCTTTGTCTATTCTTAAGTAACCGATTTTTCCTAGTCTCCACATGTAGTCAGTTTCCCAGTAGCATCTTAAGTGCATCAACAAGTTGGACTTTTCAGAAGAGATCAAAGTAAACTTAGCTGGAATCCCTTTAGGTCGATCGTCACTTATCTCAAGTCTAAGGACGTCTTGAGGGCCGCTTGTTTCTTTTTGGTCCACAACTCTGAGTATGTGTGCGTAAAAGACTTCGCCTAGTTTTCCGTTCATTTCTTTGTCAAGTATAAACATAGAGTGCTCGCTCAGGCACAAAATAACTACGTCTTCGAAAGGACTGTCTTCTATGCCTACGTGAGTTACTTGGCAGAAGTATCTGATTCTTGCTCTAAGTTTTCTTTTAAGGGCTTCTAATAAAGGATGGGACTGCATTTATTATTCTTACTAGTGAAAACTTACTTTAAGTAACTTTCTTACCGAAGTTAAGTTTTGTTTGGCCTTTTTCTAGTTTAGGTTTTTTGTTGGTTTCAGTCTTTTTGGGCTGAGGCAAGTAGTTTTCAACAAGGGGTTTAGGAGCAGGCCTGCCTGCAGAAAGTATTTCTTCTAGACTGTACTTGTCTCTAACCATTTCAAAGACTTTGCTTTCTAGAAGTTCGTTCAGCACTCCTAGTCCTAACCTAGTAGCTACTTCTTCTCTTTGGGCCCAAGGTACTTTTTCTTTAAAGCCTTTTTTGAGCACAGCTAACTTTTTATCCAGCCAGTCTTTAAGTTTAGCCTCAGATACTCTGAAGTAGTGATTGCCTTGGAACTCTTTCGAGTCAGCCACTTTCTCAAGCTGCTCTGAAAGGTTAGGAAGTGTCCTTAAGAAACTAAGTCCAGACTCAACTAGCATTTCTTCTAAGTCTCTAAAGACTTCTGGTCTTTTATTCAAAGCACTAATTAACAAAAAGCAAGGGTCAAAAGGAGTTACCACCCAAAATTCAGGGTTAGTAATTTCGTTTTCGATTGCAAAAGACCCAAAAACTTCAAAGTGTTGCATAGAGTACAGCCCCCACTCAGATACAATTAAGTGTTTAGTGCAGTTAGCCAAGTGAACAGTGTACACTTCGCCTTGGCTGAGTTCTAAAGAACTAATGAATAACTTTTTCCCGCCTTCCATTATAATGAAACCAACTAAAAAACCCAAACTGCTTCCTTGGGACCAGTGCCTCAAAAACCACGTAGCACTTAAAATCGCTTACTTAGGCTACAAGTTTGACGTAAGCTTTACACAGGGCCTTGCAATCCAAGACAACACCAAAAACACAGTAGAAGAACACTTGTTTGCTGCACTTAAAAGAGCTCATCTTATAGAAGACAGAAAAACTTGCAACTACTCTAGATGCGGAAGGACGGACAAGGGCGTAAGTGCGTTTGGAAACGTAGTTTCGGTTGAACTAAGATCCCGTGCAGGACACCCTCAAGGCGACTACTACTACCCAGCAATCATCAACAAAATGTTACCCAAACAAATCAGAGTTACTCACATTGCTTACGTGCCCCACTACTTTGACGCAAGGTTTTCGTGCCTTTACAGGGAGTACCGTTACTTCTTTTTGCCTGGAAGTATGCACTTAGACAAGATGCAAGAAGCTGCTAACAAGTTCGTAGGACTCCATGACTTCAGAAACTTTTGCAAAGTGGACCCAGAAAACAACAAGTCCTTTGAAAGAAGGGTCTTGTCTTGCGAAGTGCGCCTAGAAGAAGGCATGGGAGTGGTAGTTATAAAAGGCCTGAGCTTCTTGTGGCACCAGGTAAGGTGCATGATGGGGTGCTTGTTCTTAGTAGGAAAAGGTTTTGAAGAGCCTGAGCTAATAGACAAAATGCTAGATGTTGAGTTAACTCCTTCTAAGCCCCACTACGACATGGCTTCAGAAACAGGCTTGGTTCTGTACAACTGTGCTTTTGAAGGGCTGGAGTGGACTCAAAGTCCAGAGAACACACAAAGGGTGTACTGGAACTTCAAAGAGATCTACTCAAGGTACTTACTGAAAACTACAATGGTATCATGTTTATTATCCTCTCTTAGTCCTCACGAACTAGAGCAACCAACATCAAAGAAACGTAAGGTTTACACAGCACACAAGCCTATTCTCAGCAGAACTAAACAATTGTAGAAATATAAGTTCTTAAGTTATATTTCTTCGCAAAGAGTTGTTTTTTAGTCCTTGTTTGAGCATGAGTTGCTGCTGGTTACTAAACCTAACTGAGTCTTGTCTGTTTTCTAGTTGGGTGTTTTTCTTAGGAGCTCCTTCTAAGTTCACGTTCCTATAGTTCTGTCTATAGTACCTAGAATACTCCTTTACCCCAAGTAGTTTACCTGAGTCCAAAAGAAGTTCTCCAGTCGGAGTGACTTCTCCAGGGATCTTTATCATCCTAGGAACAATAGTGCTCACTAATGAACTGTTGGAAGAAGCTTCTCCCAAGTCTACGTACTGTTCTTCATCACTCAGAATCTCAAACTCGTCTTCTTCCCAGTTGTAAAAGTGCGCGTACTCTGACTCATCATAGTCAATGTTTAAGAAGCAGTGCTGTTTATCGATCATATGCTGCTGAACTGCTTGGCCGCTTTTAAAGTTATGAGCGCCTTCGTTGTTGCAGTGCAAACAGGTAAGGTTTAAGTGGACTTTGTTCTGGAGGTACTTCATGAGTCCTTCTAAGTAAATTAAGTTTTGCGGTTCAGGAATGAAGAACCCATGTTTCATCTGCATGTGGTCTAAGTTCTTTTGGATTGACTCAGACTCGAAGTTACAAAAAAGACAAGCAGCCACAGAATTTGAATTCTTAAGAGCAACAGGGCCTTGTCTGGCCTTTTTCTTGTTTTGGGATTCCGTGTGCTTCTGATAAGCTTTTAAAGAGTTAAAGTTGCGTCCACAGCAGTGGCACCTTTGCTCAGAGTTGCCCTGAGCTAGTAGTGAGTTTTCGCGCTGCTTGATTTGGTAAGACTCAAAACTAACAGGTGCTAGATTAACTAGTTTCCTTTTGATATTGTAGGTATGAAAGTCTGACTTGTAGTGGTCTTTGCTTTCTTCAGAGCTGTCCAGAGTCACTCTGCAAGAAGTACAAAACAATCCTTCCATTTAATTATGCCATTAGTCTGAATCAAACTCGCTTTGGAATCTAACATCGTAGAAGTACCCGTTAAATACCTGATCAAAACCTTTTTCAGCATCAGCAGACAGCTCGTCGTTCCACTCTCTAGAAACTTGATTATTGTCAAAATTTTCTGAAGTTCCTGGAACGAAGGGAGCCCCTAGTTTTCTAGCATGCAGTTTAGTCCAAGGGAAGTTTTTCAGCCAAGGGTGGTTTTTTAGTTCCTGGATTCCGTTGTAGCCTAGTCGCTTAGAAGCTTTTCTTTGAATTAACTTGTTAGCGAAGTCCACTGCTTCCAAAGACCACTCTAAAGGGACTTCTGAGCTTCTAATTTGGACTTGGCGGGCAATCACGGCATCCCTGATTTCCCGGCGGTTGCGTCCTAAGTAGGGTCTTTTACCCATGATGAGCTCATAAGTAATCACTCCTACTGCAAAGAAGTCAGCAACAAAGCTGTGGTTTTGTCTGCAAAGCACTTCAGGTGCCATGTAGCCAGGAGTGCCTGAGGTTTCTTTGGAGTTTTCAGACTTAAAGTACCTAGCAATGCCCAAGTCTGTAATTCTGAGGTAGCCAGAAGAGTCCAGAACTAGGTTTTCAGGTTTAATGTCTCTGTGAATAATGTTGTTGTGGTGGAGGTACTCAAGGCCTGTAACTATGCAGGCTACGAAAAAGATAGTTTGCTCTTCTGTGAATGTCCACTTTTTAGACATATGGTATCGAAGGTCCCCGCCTGTTAGTAAGTCCATGACTAAGTAGAGTTTGTCTCGGTCTTGGAAAGCGTAGTGCATGTTAACTATAAAAGGGTGCTTTAAAGAGGAAAGTAGTCTTTGCTCGTTAAGTACCGACTCTACGGATTTCTTGGCAATCACACGGCCTTTGAGCATTTCTTTCATGGCAAATTTTTGCTTGGTTTTTTCTTGGGTTACGTCCCAAACCTTTCCGAACCCTCCTCTTCCTATAGGGTAGTTCATTGTGAAGAAGTTTATATTAACAGGCTGGATAACTTCTTGTTTTTCAATCTTTATATTACAACTGCCCATATTATTATAGAAAGTTTCTAAATACTTAAAAAATACTGAAGTGTGCTTAAAAGGATCTGGTTAGGCACAGGCTTCACTAAGTGCATCACCATTCCACTGTCGTAGGACTTCTTGATTTCTTCGGGTTCTGAAAAAGCACTGCAAGCTATGATCTTGGGAGGGTCTGAGTGGAGTGTATTGATTTCAATACTGGCTTCCCAGCCATTCATCAGTGGCATGTCGCAGTCCATAAGTATTACTTTTAGCTTTTGGCCTTTTTGAAGTTGTTCCTTGAACACATCCACAGCTTCTTGTCCGTTTCTTGCTTCTAGGAACTTGAACCCGTTGATCCTAAGTGTACAGGCCATAATCATCCTATTAAAGTCGTTGTCGTCCACTACTAGAATTTCAGGTTCGGTGTAAGTGTGGTTATCAGGAATTTCTAAGTTCCTAATTTCCACTAAGTTAGACATTTCGCTAGGGATGATTTCTTGGGACCCTGACTCAGCTACTGCATCCACAACTGCTTCTGAAATGGGCAGTGAAAAGTAGAACTCCGAGCCTTTTCCGAACTCAGACTTCACTTTAAGGTCTTTACCCCCTAGTGCTTTGACAAGTAGTCTCGATATGTTGAGCCCTAGTCCACACCCGTTTGACTCAAGACTTCGATTGGAGGACCCTTCGAACATCTCGAATATACTAGATAGTTTATCTGCAGGTATTCCAATTCCAGTGTCTTTAACACTGAGTTTCAGTTTCTTGCTAAAAGTGCAGGTAGCTATAAGTTCTATTATACCTTTTGAAGTAAATTTAAGCGCGTTGCTTAATAAGTTGATAAGTACTTGTTGTAGTCTTAATGGATCTGATACTCCTGTTAGAGGTAAAAGTTTGTCCATGCGCAAATTCAGCCTTAAATTCTTCTTCCTGGCTTGAATTTGGATCATCTTAAAGGTTTCTTCTAGCACTTCTTGGATCTCGAACTCGACTAAGTTCACTTTAAGAGTGCCAGTGACTATTTTAGAGTAGTCCATTAAATCATTCACTAAGCACTCCAAAAGCTTACTTGACACTTTCAGTATTGAAAGGCTTTCAGTTTCTTCTTCTGATAACCTTTCTGAGTCTGACAGCGTTTCGGCAATGCTTGTCATTGCAAAAATAGGAGTCCTCATTTCGTGTGAAATGCTTCTTAGTAGGGAGTTTTTGCACCTGTTTTGGGTGTCGGCTTGTTCAAGTTGAATCAGCCTTTCAGCGTCGCTAACACAAATGAGTAGTGCTTCTTGGTCTCCCCAAGTGATTTTTTTAACACAGAACTCTAAAGTCTTGGAATTATGGAATACCAGTCCTAGGTCTAGTTCTTCTCCTTGAGCCAGGTTCCAAGACTCTTGGATGTCGCTGAATACTCCTGAATCTGGAGTGTCTTGGAACTGGAACCGTCTGTTGGGTAGGTACTCAAAGTTTTGCATAGTTTGGACTACCTCTTCTTGGGAGCATTCTAGGTGCTGTAGTATTTTTCGGTTCTGGATTAGAACTTGGTTGTCTCTGGATATGACACTTAGTCCTGTAGGAAAGCTTTGGATCAGTATTGTCAGTTCAACTTGGGATCTTTGGGCTTGTTTGAGAAGTTGAAGGTTTTTTGTCTCTAGGGCACCAAAAAGCTTGTTGTTTATAATAATAGCTACTATCATTATCGCCAGAAATATCACTTGCTCATTGAACTTTTCTGAATCAAGAAAAACCCAAACCCAACAGCAAAAGAATTTGGCTATAATAAAGCAAGTTGGTGCAAAGCCTGAAACCAATTTGAGTTGGAAGACAAGTAAAGAAATACATGCTATTGATAAGAGGTTATTAGCTTGCAAAGGGTACACATAAAGAGCTAAGTGAACACAATCAGCACTAACCAACTCAAGTATCAAGTGGACCATAAATTTCTGGAGCCGACAAGATTGGTCAGGAGTCAAGTGCAGTAGAATAAAGTACACAGCCCTAATTATCATGCTTGAATTTACGTGAAAAAGTAAAGTTGAATCCTGGAACCGTAAAACCTCAGAGACTTTTAAAAAGAAGCTTATTGTAAGGAAAAGCTTTGATATTTTCTTAACCAAAGAGAAATTTATGGCTTGAAGGTGGTCTACCTGGTTTTCCATATTTATAATTCAAGTTAATTTGCTACCAAGTAGCTTAGGCTTTTTCTTTTTGCACAAACTGGCAGAATTAGCAAGTTTCCTTTTGACTGGGAAGTTCTCGACAGAGCGGTAAGGTCTCTCAGACTGAAGTACTTTTTCCATGAGCTTAAAACTTCCAGACAACTGAGACTCGTAAGGAGCTAAAAGAGTTAACTTGGCAGGCTTTATAGCGTCCACGAAAGCCTGGAGTTCAGGGTAGTTAGAGTGAAGTGAGTGAGGAATTTTCTAACTAGAACTTACATAAATCCACTTTCCTTGCTGAAAGTACTTTTTGTTCCACCCTGATAAGTATATGCCGATAGTTTCTTGCTGAGTGTTTTTGTAAGGTATTTCTTTCATCTCTGCTTTAGAAACAGCTTTGATCCAGCCATCGTCTTCATTGGTGCTGAAGTACTCAGGTTCCAGTCCTAAGGTTTCGATTCTAGAGTACATTCTTGGACTCACTACCGCAAGCGTTTTAAACTTCTTAGCAAGTTCTAGAAGCAGCTCTTCTCTTCCGAAGTTGTCTATGGAAAGCCACACGTTTGACTCACTGTTCTTTTCAATCACAGAAACTATTTGCTGGAAGCACTCTTCTCTCGGAGGAAAGCAGTAGTCAGGCCTTGCAAAGGTGTTGTCTAAGAACAGGTGGTCAATTGGAATGATCTGCTTGGCCGAGTCAAGCAAAGCAGGGTGTTCTAGCATCTCAGGGCAAAATCGAAAGTCCCCTGTATGCAAGTAATTCCCCATCTCGCCTTTGAACAGAAGCATGGCTGAGCCAGGACAGTGGTTAGCATCTATGAGAGTGACCTCCACTCCTTTAGTTCTGCGGTTGTCAAGGTATATCCAGTGCACTTCGTCGAATTCTAGTGGAATTACACAGTCCAGCCCAAAGAACTCCAGTTTAAGTAAGTCAGCTGTTTTTTGGGAACAATATATAGGTCCTCTGGACCAGGTGTTAGAAAGACCTGAGTAGTGGTCTGAGTGGTAGTGTGTGAGGAAAAATATGTAGTGAGGACTTTCTAGGCGCGAAGTGTACTTAAACCCATCTACTACTATATTGGTTCCCGGTAACAAAACCATTTTTTAGTTATTTAACGATATGGACTCCCAAGACTCCGAAACTAGTTCTTTAGTTCAAAAACCTGACAGACAAACTTGTTTTTACTTTAGTAAGTTTTTGAACGAGCACCCCTTAGTTGCTGAAGTTTTTTCAGGGTGCTTTTCAGGGTTACTGATTCTGCATTTCTGGGTTTCAGTGTACTTGCTTAAGCAAAGGTCTGTTAGAGAAGCTTTACTGCCTGTTTTTGTTCTGTTTTTAGAAGTAACTGGGCTTTGTGTTTCAGTACTTGTAGTGTTTTTTAGTGATGTTGTGAAAAGAAGAATTAGAGGACTAACTCTTTGGCAAAGGGAAGCTTTNGGAAGGGTAATTAGGAACTTAGTGGTTAGCTCTACACTTGCTTACTCAAGTTACTCTTTGTGGAGCTCTATAGAAAGCCCCAGGTTTGCCTTGGTTCCTTTGTTGGTAGTTAATTCTTTTGCTATCGTTAAGTTTTGTTTGGTGAGGAGTAGCTACGCCCTAGTGTGGTTGGTTGGATGCCTTTTACTAGAAGCTCAGTTTGTTCTGTTTTATTTTACAGAATTAAACTGGATTTTAAAACTACTGCCTTTAAGTTTGCTGAGTGTGAACTTAACAGTGTTTCTGTGCGTTCAGCTTATAAGGAACATCAAGGAGCTGAGGAGTCTAGTTGCAGTGATGTTAGGAATACTAGGCAGCAGCTTACTAGGAGTCTCTTTTGTACTTTTAAGTTTAAGTTTGGAAGACCGCTCTGATTTCCAAAAGTTTTATTTATGTTTGGTGTTTGGAATGGTTTGTTCTTCCTGTGCACTAGTTAAGCCTCTTAAAGAGTTGCTGCTAGATTTACTTTTTGGACACTTAAGCCAAGAGGTAATCGAAATTTAATTAACTATTTAGAATATTTGAGTAGTTTCTCGGCTATTTCTGATTGAGACTTGTAAATGGCAATGAGAGAGATAGAATTAAAGTGCGACTATGCCCCCTTAGAAGATCGAGAAGAGCCTTTTATCGAAGACATTGAATGGATGCTCGACAATCTCAGACTTTCAGAAGTTATAGAAGGGTACGCTAAGAGCGTCAGGTGTTTCACAACGATTAGTGGGTATTTAGTTTCGGGGTCAGATGATAACTCTATTAGGTTGTGGAATACCCAGACAAAACAACAACTGGCTATTTTTGAAGGACATAACGATGGTGTGGTGTGCCTAACCACAATTAACGGGTACTTGGCTTCTGGCTCGGAGGATAAAACAATCAGGCTTTGGAGCATTGAAAGTAGGCAACAAGTAGCTGTTCTCAGAGGCCATACTGAAGGCGTTAGATGTTTGGCTGTGACGGAACACTATTTAGTGTCTGGGTCAAAGGATAAAACAATTAGGCTGTGGAATGCTGAGTCTAAGGAGGAAGTAGGCGTTCTTGAAGGGCACACTGATGATGTTAACTCCCTAATAACAATTGACGACTATCTAGCTTCTGCTTCACAAGATACCACAGTAAGACTGTGGAGCACTCAAACTTGGCAGCAAATAGCATTATTTGAGGGGCACACTGACGGGGTTGAGTCTTTAGCAGTAGTTAAGGATTCTTTGGTGTCTGGGTCTAAAGACAAGACAGTCAGGGTATGGAGCATCAAAACAAGACAGCAACTAGCCATTCTAAGAGGTCACACTGATAATGTTAACTGTCTGATAAAAACTGACGACTACCTTGTGTCGGGTTCCAAAGACAAAACAATCAAATTATGGAATCTCCGTACCAAAGAAGAAGTAGCTACACTGGAAGAGCACACTGATAGCATCAAATGCTTAGCAATAACCAACGGCCATTTGGTGTCTGGATCTAAAGACAATACAATAAGGGTGTGGAGCACTAGTGAAAAAGAAAAATCAACTCTTGAAGGATGCTTTGACTCAGTTCGTTGTCTAGCAACAACCTTTGGCTACTTGGCGTCTGGCTTCGATGACAGCACCATTAAACTGTGGAATCCAAAAAGTAAACAAGAAGTTGCTGTTCTTAAAGGGCACACTAGTAACGTTCTTTCCTTAACAGCATTTGGCGAGTACTTAGCATCGGGGTCCAGTGACAACACAATTAGGTTGTGGAATACCAGCACCAAGCAAGAAGTGGCTGTTTTTGAAGGGCACACTGACTGGGTCCGCTCCCTAACCACAATTAACGGGTACTTGGCTTCTGGCTCCGAGGATAAAACAATCAGGCTTTGGAGCATTGAAAGTAGGCAACAAGTAGCTGTTCTCAGAGGCCATACTGAAGGCGTTAGATGTTTAAAAGCAATACAAGGTTATTTAGTGTCTGGGTCAAGTGACAATACAATTAGGCTATGGAACATCAAAACAGGGCAGCAAGTCGAAGTTCTTGAAGGACATACTGATGATGTTAACTCCCTAACCACAATTAACGGTTACTTGGCTTCTGGTTCAGAGGACTCCACATTGAGACTGTGGGATGTTCGAACAAGGCAAGAAGTAGCTATATTAGAAGGACACACTAAAGGAGTTGAGTGCGTAGCAGCAATGAATGAGCACCTAATTTCTGCCTCTAAAGACAAAACAGTTAGACTATGGAATATTGAAACTAAGGAGACAGTAGCCATTTTGGAAGGCCACACTGATAATGTTAATTGCCTAACAACAACCAGCGAGTACCTTGTATCCGGGTCCAAGGACAAAACAATCAGACTCACAATGATGAACTGCAAGTACAGACTATTTCCTGGGTCTGAACTTGGAATTCATCACTTCAAGAAACTAGCTAACTCAAGTGCTCTTGACTACAACAAAAGCATCAACGAAATCACTATCATGCCTCAAAGAATCAATATACTCCACGTACTTGCTCGCCAGGGAAAAGACAAACTGCTTGAAAAAGCACTTGAAGAAGGGTGTTATTTCCTAGAGTCCCGCGACAGAAGAACACCTCTAAGTATTTCACTCGAAAAAGGAAACAAAAGATGCACTGAGGTGATCCTTAAGTACGTTGGAAGTCTAGAAAACAAAATAAGACAAGCAAAAATATTGTCACTGATGCACAGAGACCTTCCAAGCATTCTGGAAACGAACTCAATCTACTTGGGCTCTGTGTGCGAAGCAGCTACTTTTAGTTTCGTGGACTCTATTAGAACAAGTGAACTTTCTCAGTATTTCAAGACTCAAGTTCCAGTATTCAACTCTTCAGATTATTCATCAGAACTCGAAGACGTGAGAATGGGCTCCACCCAGCTTAAATTCAACTTCCTAGAGGGCTCGGAAAGCAGCTTGAAACTACTAAAAGCCCTTGAAAGCACTGAAAGCTCAGAGTGTTTGTGCAGTGACCTAGTCCAAACCTTAGTAAGCTACAAATGGAGCAAGTTCAAGTTGCTGTTTTGGATTCTGGCGTTCCTCAACTTACTGAACGTACTACTCATAATGGGGATCACCTTTTCTGACACTACTTCTACTCGGCAACTACTTACAAGGGCCTTTCTATGCAACAACTCCTTTTTTATGCTTTTTGAAGCAATTCAGTTATTTTCGCTTAAGTTAAGGTACTTCTACTCTACCAAGAACTACTTGGACCTTCTCAGAATACTCTTAGGCTACCTGTGGGGAGTAGTGTCTCTATCTTCAGAGTTCAGCAACTTAAACTCAACTAGCATTCTGACACTAGTTACGAGTTTGCTGTTTTGGGTAGAAGGAGTCAGTGCTTTTAAACTGATAGAGTCTACAAGGTACTACACGTGGCTGATTCAAGAAGTCATTAAGGACATAAGGGGGTTCCTAGGAATACTAGTTTACTTCGTGGTAGCTTACTGCTCTATGATCGGGACCTCAATCAGTTCAAGTTTCTTAGAAACCTTTAAAACTTCCTACGACCTACTGTTGGGAGAACTTGACAGGTCAGATTTCGACGACATCCAATGGGTAGTTTTTGTGCTTGGTTCACTGCTTAACTTGATCATTATGCTGAACCTCCTTATTTCAATTATTTCAGAGTCGTTTGCCAAAATAGTTTCTGAAAGGAAAGAGTCAGACACCAGAATAAGGCTAGAACTCATTATAGAGGTAGAAAACTGTCTTTTCTGGAAAAGAAACCAACAAGAACTGGCATACCTTTGGTTCATCGAAGACTACCAAGGAGAAGAAACCACCCAAGACTTAGAAATCAAGTTCAACAAGCTATACAAAGAAACTCAAGTCATCAAAAACAAGATCGAAGAAAACTCCAAGAAACTAGAAGCCATAATGCAGGTCCTAAAACAGAGTTAGTAAACTAATAATGGAATCATCAGGAAGAGCGGGAGGAGTGTACATTCCTCCTTTTAAACTAGCCAGAATGCAAAGGAACCTCAAAGACCCTAACTCAACCGAGTACCAAAAAATGATGTGGGAACTCCTCAGAAAGTCCATTAATGGAATAATCAACAAAGCTAACATCAGCAACCTATCCAGCATAATCTACGAACTCTTCAATGAAAACCTACTGAGGGGCAAGGGCCTTTTAGTAAGGTCTCTTCTCAAAGGCCAAACAACAGCACCTAACTTCACACACGTATACGCAGCTTTAGTCGCAGTAGTCAACACAAAGCTTCCTGAAATAGGCAGACTCCTAGTTGCCCGTGTAATACTACAGTTCCAAAAAGCTTACAGAAGGAACGAAAAACTGGTTTGCAGAGCCACTACCAAAATGATAGCTCACCTTGTAAACCAGCAAGTAGTCCACGAACTCATAGCTCTGCAGCTAGCAGCTCTGCTACTCCAGCACGCAACCGAAGACTCTATTGAAATAGCCTGTGACTTTATGATAGAGTGCGGACAGGTACTGTCAGACCTGTGCCCTACAGGAGTACACGCAATCTTCGAAAAGTTCAGAAGTATCCTCCAAGAAGGAGAGACTTCTAAAAGAGTCCAGTACACCATCGAAGAACTCATGAAAGTCCGCAGGAACAAGTTCAAAGACAACCCTGGCGTCTTGCAAGAACTCGACCTCGTAGAAGAGGACGACAAAATTACCCACGAAATTGCTTTGGATGACGAACTGGACCCCCAAGAAGAACTAGACGTTTTCAACTACGACGAAGACTACGAAAAACACGAGCAAGAGTGGGAAGAAATCAAAAAAGAAATTCTAGGCGAAGAAGAGCAGTCCGAAGAAGAAGTTGAAGAGTCTGAAGAAGAAGAAAACCTAATCAAAGATATGACTGACAGGGACTACATCAACCTTAGGAAAACTATTTACCTGATTATTATGTCCAGTGTGAGCTTTGAAGAGTGCGCTAACAAGTTAATGAAACTCAGAATCAGAGAAGGCCAAGAAGCTGAAATAGCTATGATGCTTGTAGAGGTTTGCTTGCACGAACGAACTTACTTAAGGTTCTTTGGGTTGCTAGCTCAGAGATTTTGTCTAGTGAACCCTGACTTCCAGGAGCACTTCCAAGAGGCCTTTGCTCACTACTACAAAACAGTCCACAGACTAGAAACTAACCAACTCAGGAACATAGCTAAGTTTTTTTCCCACCTGCTGTTTACTGACTCGATATCTTGGGCAGTCTTTAGAAGCATAGTACTGACTGAAGAAGACACCACTTCTTCCAGCAGAATCTTTATAAAGATTTTAATGCAAGAAGTCTCAGAAAACATAGGAACTGACAAACTCAAAGAAAAACTCAGCAACAAAGAACTCCAAGACTGCTTCAAAGGACTGTTCCCAACTGACACACTTAAGCATACTCGGTTTGCTATAAACTTCTTCACCTCTATAGATCTGGGACCACTCACTGATGAGTTAAGGCAACTTTACGAACAAATGGAAGAAGAAGAGTCTGAGTCCAGTTCAAGTGAGTCTTCTGAAGAAGAACAGCTTAAAAACCAAGAAGCTGCTCAAAGGTTCATGCAAAAAGAACTCGTTGAAAAACCCAGGAAAAGAAGTAGAAGTCGTTAATTATTATAATTTTTTCAAACCTAAAAAGCCCTCAACGTTAGTGTCTCCACTGTAAGAAACACTCACTCTGGCACGAGCTGGAAGAGCCACAAAGTCTATAAGTGTAAGTCCTGTAATATTTCCACCTGAATGCTGTCCTGTTCCTTTAAGTCTTCCTGAACTGTGGTGCACCACGTAGCTTGCAGAGTTCACAGCTGACAAAATGGCCTCTCCGTTAACTAGGACTTGCACGTTGGGTTTTTTGCGACTGTAAAACCCAAAGTTGATCTCGTAGAGTCCTGGAGTGCAGCAGACGATTGAAGTTTTTTCCACTTCCCACAAAAAGTTGTCAGGTGCAGTGTTGATGCTTTGAACTTCCCAAGGAACTAAGTTGCCTGACTTCAGTTCTCCAGACTTCCAAATCCATCTTCCAATGCAGTTCTCTGTGCACAATGCTTCAATGACCATTTGGGACTCGTTAATTTGTCTATTGAATTCTTCAGTCGAAACTTTGTAGTCAAGTTCTTTGTGGATGTCTGAAAGGGCTTTGTTGGCGTCTTCAACGTTAGCTTTGGTATCTAGGAGTTCACAGACATCTTTGACGTTGGACTTCTGAACCATGTCTTTGCTGACGTCTTCAAGGGCCTTTCTAGTAGTGGCAATATGGTTCTCGAGGGTATGAAGGCTTGCTTTGGTGGACAAGGCTTTAAAAATATCCTGGACTTGGCCTTTTAGGTGTTCGAGGTCTCTGTGACTGGCTTTGCCAGAAAGCCATAAACTAGCTTTGGAAGTGTCTAGTTTTTCGTCTAGTAGTTTGTAGAACTCTTCGTTGTTTGGTTTTTCTTCTAAGGCTTTTCCGGTTTCTTTTTCGTGGGAAATAATTCTTTCTTTTAGCTTGTTGCAAGAAGTTTCAAAGTGGTCTGAAAGGTCGTAGTAAACCTTGTTCATAGAGTCTTGCAACTCTTTAGGTTCCAGTTTGGTTTCTTGGAGACTTTTCACAGCTTGTTTTAAGTAGTTGACTTCTTCTTTGTTGACTCTGTTGCTAACTAAGTCGTCAATTCTTACGTCGAAGCTTTCTAAGTGCTCGTTGATCTGGGAAATCTGTTTGTAGACTTCGTTTTTACTGGAAGAGTTCACAGCTTTTATGTACTTTTGGACTTCTTCTGAAGATCGACGTCTGTCTTCCATAAGACCTTTAAGCTGTTCATTTAGCTTATTGAGTTCATCGTCTACTTTGACTTTGTAGTTAATGAACTCTTGGTGCTTAGCTAAGTAAGAAGTGTTAGTTTCTAGTTCACTGATTTGTTCCCTGACTTCTGACTTGTGCTTTTCGAACATTTCAAGTGTAGACTCAAAGTCAGCCTTTTTAGTAATAGAGTTGTATATTTTTTCGAGTTCTTTAGAGTCTATTTTTTTGTTCAAGTTGAAGTTAAGTGACTTCTTGACTTCTTCGATGTCGGACTTCATAGCTCCTACGTAAGACTCCAGAACTATGTTGTGGTCCATCAAGGACTTGTCTAAGTAGGACCTTAGGTCTTTTGAAAGAGCTTCAAATTCGTTCCTGTCAGCTTTTTGAGCCAGTTCTGGGTAAACCTCTGCTGAGAGCTCTGACTTGTCTGCTTTGGAGTCCAGAGTAAGTCCTAGGTCTTCTAAGTCACTTTTTTCTGCTTTTGTTTGGATTAATTCGTAGAGTTCTTTTATAGCTTCTTTGTCAGCTTTGCTGCTTAAAAGGGACTCGGCGTCGGACCTGTTCATCTTTCTGTGGAGGGCGTTGGCCACACTGTGCTTGTTAGCTTTGTTTTCTAAGGCTTCTTCTACGTCTGCCCAAGTGGCTTTTTCTTGTATTGAAGAGTTAAGGTTCTGGAAGTCTTTTTCGCTAGGTAGAGAGTTGAGCTTCCTGTTGAACTCTTCAAGTCTAGAGTGGAAGCTGTGGAGGTGGGACTCGAAGTCCCTTAAACTTAACTTTTTGTCAAGCATGGCTTTTACCTCTTCAATGCTGGCTTTGTTAGTAAGTAGGTACTGCAAGTCACTTCGAGAAACTTTGTCTTCTAAAGAAGCTTGGTAAGGAGCTAAGTTGTTAAGGGTGTCTTTAAAGTCTTCTAGTTCCAGTATGTCTGCTTTGTGTGACAGTGCTGAAGTAAACTCGTTTTTGGAGACTTTGTAAGCAACTTGGTGTTCTAAGTCTCTGATTTGGTAGCTTTGGGTCCTTAAAACGTCTGCCATTGCTTTGAAGGTTACTCTAATGATGTCTTGTATGTTGCGCCATTCTGAGTGGCCTTGCATTAGTTCGTCCACTACACTCATGATGTTCCCCTCAAACGACTCAAACCGCCTATGTAGTCCTGATCCTTCCATTTAAGCTTATTCAAATTTAACATGGAAGCTCAGGACTTTCCAGCCAAACTAAACCAAATATACGAACTTTACCAACTCGACAAAATATCGGAGGCAATGGACCAGTTAAATAAGTTGCAAGTGGACTTGGAGTCTTACCCAATTTTGGTGCAGCTCACTCAAGACTACCACAGAATACAAACCGTCTACAACATGTTCAATGACACTGAAGACTGGGTGGTTGAGAACTCCACTGGACCTGTTAGAATCCTCTATAAAAAGGTTCCCGACACCCCTACTTACTCTATTTTGTGCGAGTCCACTTTGCCTATTCCCCTTTTTAACTTTTTGTCGCTTATTTACGAAACCGACTCCTACCCTACCTGGATGCCTTTTTGCGTAGACTCAGAAGTCCTTCAAAGCATTTCTCGCAGCAGAAAGGTAGTAAGGATAAGTAGCTCAGTGGGACCTTACAAGCGAGAAGTTTGTATGGAGGGGTACGGAGCTAACTTACTTTTAAAAGAAGGAGCTGTGATGATTGTGTGCAAGTCGCTTGAAGACTCTAAAGCTGATCAACTCTACCACACCAAAAAAACCCGGGCTGAAGTTACTATGTTTGGGTGCTTGATAAGGCCCATTGGAAAGGACTCAATTAGTGTTAAAGTGATTAGTAACTTTGACCCTAAAATTAAGTTTTTGCCTTATAAACTGCTTAACTTCTTTATGAGGAAACTTGCCAAAACCATTTTCAACAAAATCACTGAAAAAGCTGCTAACTTAGACCCAGGAAAGTTCCAAAACCCCCTAAACAGAGACTTCTACAACCACATAAACGAGTCTTTAAAGGAGTTCTTTGACAGACATAAGATTTAATAATAATGCAAAGAAAATTACTAGTAGACTCCCACTGCCACCTCCAGCAAATGGGCAACGTAAGTGGAGTTCTGCAAGAGTGCTTCGGGCTACACAAAGCAGTTTGCAACAGTACCTCAGAAGAAGACTGGGAAGAAGTACTTAACTTAAGTAAGTGCTTCACAGAAGTAGTGCCTTGTGTAGGCATACATCCTTGGTGGGGAAACCAAGTTTCAAGTGACTGGGAAACTAAACTAGTGCAGAAACTACTTGAGAACCCACACGCACAAGTAGGAGAAATAGGACTTGACCACATGAAGTCAAAAATACCTTCTAAACAAGCCCAAGAAGCCATCTTCAGAGCCCAAGTCAGAATAGCTTTGGAGCACAACAGAGTTATGAGCATACACTGTGTGAAGGCCTTTGGAAAAGTAGTGAACATTCTAAAGCAAGAAATGCAGCTTAAAAAAGTGCCCTTTTTAATGCACTCTTACGAAGGACCCCTTGAAATGACCCAAGAACTTCTGAAGCACTTTTCGGACCAAGTAGTGTTTTCTCTGTCGATGGTTTCAGTTTCCAAAGAAAAACTCAGGAACTCCGTACTCAGCATTCCTTTAGAAAACATCTTAATAGAAACTGACTCACCTTCCCAAGTAGTTACAAGCTTGCTTTCTGAGGACTCCCTTAAATACTACAACTCCAACCCACAAAACCACCCTAAGTTCCTCCACCACGTTTTATCAGCTTTAGCCCAGCTTAAAGGAATCGACCAACTGGAACTCGAAGCAATCCTTTACAATAATTTTTTAAGAGTGTTTAACCTTTAAGTTATTTACTGGTTTTAAAGTCGTTAATGACTGAATTCATAACTCTTTGGCAGACTTGGTTAAAGTCCCTAGACCCAGCGGCCTTTTTGAGTTTGTTGAGTTCAGTTACTAATTGTTTTTTGTGCGGAAACACCAACTCAAAGTTTGCACTTGGACTAGAAAGGTGTTTGTTAGTTATTTCCCTTACGAGGTCAGAGTACTCGTCACTTATGATAGAGATTCTATCTGGAGCTGGAGTAGAGGATCTGGAAGGCTGTAAAGCCTCAGGTTGCTTGAGCTTAGTTTTTTTAGGAGGATGGGCAGCCCAGTACTCAGTTGGAGACTGGAGCTTCAGTACATCTATAATATCATTCACTAAAGCGGTTTTCACCTTTGCATCTACAAAGCACTCAACGCCCAAAGCAGGGGATGAGTTAACTTCGAGTATCCAAGGCTTAATGTTTTCGTCTATAATA
>PR_CR_10_Liq_1_inCRDRAFT_1000036_pt1 | contig 67196 bp, 65 predicted proteins | sample PRCRCaboRojoPR_3_FD_10241 | JGI IMG/M metagenome (IMG submission 10241) | reverse complement strand
CGAAGCTCTGCCCAAGTGAGCAACTCAGGGCGTGCACACTCAACCTGTCCCGAGACATCCACTTGGGCATGCCCCCCATGGTCGTGATCACTCTGGTCGTGATCACTCTGGTCGTGGTCATAATGGTCGTGATCATGGGTGTGTTCTGAGTCAGTGTGATCATCGACGCCGAACCCTTGCGAGGTTGCCGTGACAGACGTCACCACACACCGCGCCGCTGGGGTAAAACGCAACCAATCGTCCGAATTTAAGACAGCAATGGCCTGATCGAAAGCCTGTTGTTGGCGCTCATTGCGTGGGGGATGCTCAAAACCAACCAGATTGTGGCCAGGCAAAGACAACTGCACCTGAAGGCGTTGGCCATCCACCGCCATAAACCCGGTTGCCTCACCATGGACATGGGCGCCGTGTTGGCGCTCAATTTGAGCCTCAGCGGTGGCCGCCAGCGCCAGCATCAGCAAAACGCCTGCCTTAAATCTAAAGGCAGTGGCCATCCAGAAGGGTGGCAGAAGATGGCCTCTTGTCCTCCTTGGCGGCGGTAGAGTTGACTCGAAACGCATTGTTGATTGACCCATAAAAATGAGCCTTTGAGCATATCAGATTCTTCGATTTTTCGGTCAAAGATCAAATCCGGCTCTTTTGGTGCCTGTGGCAATTGCGCAAAGGGTTGGCTTGTCGCACAATGACATGCTTATTACACAACACAGTAATGGTTACAAATGCAAACATCCTCCCTTCACGGCATGTGGTCTTCAAGGATTGCCTTCATTGCAGCGGCCACGGGTTCTGCTGTTGGCTTAGGCAACATATGGCGGTTCCCCTACATCACCTCAGAAAACGGCGGGGGCGCATTTGTTCTGATTTATTTGGCATGCATTGCGTTGGTGGGACTGCCCATAATGTTTGCAGAAATTGTCATTGGGCGGCGGGGGCGCATGAGTCCGATTAACTCCATTCGAGAGTTGACCACGGCGAGCGGTGCCTCCCATAAGTGGGCCATTATTGGCGTCATGGGCATTGTGGCGGGGTTTATGATTTTGTCTTTTTACTCGGTCGTGGCCGGTTGGACCTTGCACTATGCCTTCCACTATTTCCAAGAGCTCATTGGCACAGGCGCATCGATCACCGATCCCGGCGCCACCTTCAATTCACTGCTTGGAAATGTCGGCGAGCTGACGTTTTGGCATGGCCTTTTTATGGTCATGACCATGGGTGTTGTGGGCTTAGGCGTTGAAAAGGGGTTAGAGCGGGCGGTCAGCGTGTTAATGCCTGTGCTTTTGATCTTACTGTTGATTCTTTTGGGTTATGGCATGAACACCGGATATTTTCATGAAGCAGTTGGGTTCTTGTTCAAGCCCGACTGGTCACAGGTGTCTGGATCCATGTTTGTCACCGCTTTGGGTCAAGCTTTTTTTACCCTATCGCTCGGCATGTGCGCCATCATGACTTATGGCGCCTATTTGCCGTCGGATGTCAATATTCCTAGGGTCGGGGTCACGGTCGCTGGCGCAGATACCTTTGTGGCGATCGTTGCCGGTTTGGCCATTTTCCCCATTATCATCGCCAACAACATCGATCCAGGCAGTGGCGGCGCTGGTTTGATCTTCACGTCGCTGCCATTGGCGTTTGCCGAAATGCCGTTTGGCATCTTTTATGGCATGATCTTTTTTATCCTCCTGTCTGTTGCGGCCTGGACCAGTTCAATCTCCCTCATGGAGCCGGCCACAGCCTACATCGTCGAGGCCACAAATCTGTCCCGAAAAGTCGCTGCGTTGCTCGTGGCCGGTCTGGGGTGGTTGTTGGGTCTGGCGTCGGTGTTTTCATTCAATCTGTGGTCTGAAGTCAAAATTGCTGGCAAATCGCCCATGGATGCCATCGATTATGTGGCGACACAAATCATGTTGCCGGTGGGTGGGTTATTGATTGCACTGTTCGCCGGTTGGGTGTTGTCGAGTCGAATTACCCGTGAAGAACTGGGGGAGAAAATGCCCGCCTGGGCCTATGAGGCTTGGTTGTGGCTGACCCGCGTGGTCACACCGCTTCTGATTTTGGTCGTGCTTGGCGGCATCTTAAATCTGTTTTAGTGTCACGGCCGCTGGGCCATGACCATGGCACGCAGCGGCCTGGGGTGACCCTCAACCGTTTGATCGGGATGGTTGGACGATAAGCCGTCAACCAATGATTGATAGGGCATCCACTCAGTTGAACGCTGCTCTTGGGTGGTTGTTTGAGTTTGATCCAGCACTTCAACCCAACAAAACCCCGATTGGGTTAACCAATCCACCAGCGTTTCAATGCTGGGCAGCGCATAGACATTTCGCATGCGCGCATAGCGATCTTGAATCGTCAAAACTTGATCGCCCCAATGGCCGGCTGATGTTGATTCCTCCGGGGCCACCAAAGTCTCCAAAACGACCCATCCCCCTGGGGTGAGGCGTCGAAAGAGGCCTCCCAAATGAGCGATGTGGTGTGCCTGTTGGTACCGCCGGTGTGACAACACGCCCATGGAAAAAACCACATCAAACATTCCCAATGTCATCGGCAAACTTTCAAGGCGCGTCGCCCAAAGTGCGTTTCGGTCACACCCAGCCAGTGATTCAATCAGATGGTGTTGAGTGATAAATAACCCCATGGGATCACATCCGACCACGGACTCAGCGCCAGCTTCGAGCATTCGCCAACCGAAATAACCATTGCCTGCGCCGACATCTAAAACACGCCGATCCGTTAATTCAACATGATGAGCAAGACGAGACCACTTCAGCTCACAACGCCACTCTGCGTCCACACCCACACCGGCGACACACCACGGCCCTTTGCGCCACGGCACCAAGGCCTCAAGGACATGCTCAACGGGGGACGGATCAGCGGCAGGCGCGCCCACGTGCACCACACCATTTTCGATGACCCAACCCGGTTCAACCTCAGGTATCGCGTCCAAAACAGCGCGCCAATCCGCCCATCGCCCGTCGCGGGCCAAAGCCGCTCGATTAAATAAGTGACGATCGGGCACTAAACACCCAGTTGCGCCAAATCACCAATTCTTAAGAATGCCGCTCGCATTTCGCGCAGCAAAGCCAGCCGGTTGGTTTGTAACAGAGCATCATCACTCATAACCATCACATGTTCGAAAAACGCATCCAGGGGATCAGCCAATTCAACCAACTCACCCATCGCTTGATCATAGTTGCGCTCACCGATCGCCTGATCAATTCTGGTCTGCTTGTCTCTCCACTGAGCAAACAACGTTTTTTCCTGCGTTTCAACCAACCGAGCCTCATCCACACCCACATCCTCTCCGTGATGGGTTTGACCGAGGAGATTGGCCAGGCGTTTGTTGGCTGCCACCAGTCGCTCAATCGCTGGGTGCGATAACAATCCGGAGATGGCATTTGCGCGGGCGGATAAATCACTGATTGAGGAGACCGGAACTGCCAAAGCCGCATTGGCGGTGGCGGTGGAGATGCCTTGATCGAGGGCGTACGAGCGCCATCGATCGAGACAAAATGAGTGCACATCCGCCAACGTTTCTTGCTGATGGGCTTCATCCCAAGACAGCTGTCGAGCAATGGGTGTCAATGCCATTTTTAAAAGCTCGGCCAACTCGAGCGTCGGCTGGTGCTCAAGCAAACGCACCAATCCCATCGCGGTCCGACGGAGCGCGAAGGGATCTTTGGAGCCTTTCGGTTTGAGCCCAACGCCAAAGATGCCGATAAGGGTATCGGCGCGATCAGCCAAGCCAATGGCAATGGCTTCTTTAGACCTGGGCAGAGGATCCGTCGACGCTTTCGGCCAATAATGTTGCTCAATGGCTTGTGCCGTCGCTGGTTCCTCGCCTGCCGCCAAAGCGTATTGTGCCCCCATAATGCCTTGAAGCTCTGGGAACTCACCCACCATCTCCGTCAGCAAGTCACTTTTAGACAGCTGAAGCGAATGATTCACCCTTTCAGGCTCAGCCCCAATGGCATCTGCCAGCCCTGGAGCAGTTTCAGCCAGTCTTGAGACTTTAGCGCCGATGCTTCCCAAGTCTTTCTGGAAGGTCACTGCATCAAGGTGCTCGCGACGTTGATCAAGGGGCGTTTTTTGATCTTGAAGCCAGAAAAACTTGGCATCCGCCAGCCGCGGTCGAATCACTCGCTCAAATCCCGAGCGCATGGCAGCGACATCTTCGCTTTCGATATTGGCAATGACGATAAACTCAGAGCGCAGCGCTTTCGACTTGGTATCGCGCAGCGCAAAACACTTCTGATGATGTTGCATGGCGCTGATTAGCGCCGCTTCCGGGACCGACAAAAATGCCGGATCGAACTGACCCATGATGGCTTGGGGCCATTCGGTCAGATGGGTGTTTTCTGTGATGAGTGCATCAACCGTTTGCTCATCAAACTCGGCGTTGTTTTCTTTTACCAAAGCATGAATTTGGTCGGCAATCGCTTGCCTGCGCTGATTGGGATCAACAAGTACAAAGGCGTTTTCAAGGACAGTGGGATAGTCACTCGCTTGCGGTATTGCCCATGGTCCTGGGGCATGAACGCGGTGGCCATGGGTGGCGTTATGCGCTTCCAACCCAAACAGCGACACAGGCAACACGGTCGATCCATGCATAACGACCAACCATCGAACCGGTCGCAAGAATCGATCATCGGTGGTCTGCCAGCGCATGCTTTTGGCACTGGACATCTTCCTGACAACGACCTCTAAAGCCTCTTGCAGCAGCGTGGTGAGGTCTTGGCCCACTTTTTCAACCCGCGCCGCCAACCATTCCCCTTGGTCCGTCTTTAATCGAGTCAGTTTTGCAACGTCGAGACCCACGCTGTTCGCAAACCCCAACGCGGCTTGGGTGGGTTGGCCCGCATCGTCGAACGCGGCCTGCACAGAGGGCCCTTTCCGTTCGATGGTTTGATTCGGCTGCGCGGCGGCGACCCCATCGATGAGCACAGCCAACCGCCTTGGCGTCGCCAACGGGCGAGCCGTGGTCGTTGAGTCGACCAAACCCGCATCCAAAAGCGCATCAAAAATGCCTCGTGCCAAGGCCTCGCTTTGCGCAGGCAGTGCCGCAGCGGGCAGCTCTTCACAACCAAGCTCAATCAGCAGCGTTTGTTTGCTCATGATGATGCCGCCTCGTCACGGCCCACGGGAAATCCAAGCGCCTCGCGAGCGGTGTAATACGCCTGGGCCACTTGCCGCGACAAATCACGAATCCTCAATATGTAACGCTGGCGCTCAGTCACCGAAATCGCACCGCGCGCGTCGAGTAAATTGAAAGTATGTGAGGCTTTGAGGACCTGATCATAGGCAGGCAGGGGCAGGCCATCCTCGATCAAGGTGTTGGCTTGACGCTCATGGGCATCGAACGCCGTGAACAAGTCATCGGTGTTGGCTTTTTCAAAGTTGTAGGCCGACTGCTCAACTTCGTTTTGGTGGAAAATGTCGCCATAGGTGACCACCCCGTTGACCGACTCGGTCCAGACCAAGTCATAAACGCTCTCAACGCCTTGCAGATACATGGCCAAACGCTCCAGACCGTAGGTGATTTCACCCATCACCGGCCGGCACTCCAAACCGCCGGCCTGTTGAAAGTATGTAAACTGCGTCACCTCCATGCCATTGAGCCAAACCTCCCAGCCCAAGCCCCAAGCACCCAAAGTGGGCGATTCCCAGTTGTCCTCAACAAAGCGAATATCGTGAACCGAAGGGTCAATGCCCACGGCCTCAAGCGATCCCAAGTACAGCGTTTGAAAATCGGTCGGAACGGGCTTCATCACCACTTGGTACTGGTAGTAATGCTGAAGCCTGTTTGGATTGTCGCCATACCGGCCATCGCCAGGGCGTCGACAGGGTTGAATATAAGCCGCTGACCAAGGCTCCGGACCGAGGGCTCGAAGGAAGGTGGCTGGATGAAAGGTGGCCGCGCCGATTTCGCTGTCAAGGGGTGCGCTCAGCACGCAGCCTTTTTCAGCCCAGTACGCATCCAAGGTTCGAATGAAAGTTTGAAAATCCAATGGCCGTTGCCTTTTTGAGCTTGCCGGACACGCCAAGCCTTACGGCTTCGGCGTATTTGTCTAAGTATAACTGCCCGATCAAAGCGATAAGGCCCTATCATATCGGCTTTGTTTGTATCCATCACCGCTTGGAAGAATTGGGGCGGTTAAAGTGGTGTCCATGACGAGCAAAGACCAATTGTTTGACAAACCTCAACCGAAGGTTCGCCCATTTGAGTTCAATGAGGCGGTGGCCCGCGTGTTCCCTGACATGATTGAACGCTCAGTGCCCGGCTACCGGCTGTTGATTGAGATGACGCCTTTGATCATTAAACGCGCTGTCCGACCCGACAGCCACATCTATGATCTGGGCTGCTCGCTCGGCGCCGCCACCTGGCCGCTCGCCGAGCTGTGAGCGTGCCTGGCGTGCGCATCATCGGGGTGGATAACGCACCCGATATGGTCAAGCGCTGTCGAATGGCCATCGCTGAGGACAACTCTGCTGTGCCCGTGGATATTATCGAAGACGACATCACACAAACGCCGATTGGGAATGCTTCGGTGGTGATGTTGTATTTCACGCTGCAATTTGTTCCACCTGAGCAGCGTTTTGGAGTGCTCAAAACCATCTACGATGGGCTACAGCCTGGGGGCACTTTGCTGTTGGCTGAAAAACTGGCGTTCGACCCAGACCAGCAGGCGTGGATGGACGATCACCACGTCGAATTCAAAAAGGCGCAAGGGTACTCCGATTTGGAAATTGCGCAAAAACGCCAAGCCATTGAAAACGTGTTGATCCCACAGAGTCAAGACAGCCATCAAAAAGCGCTTAACAAAGCGGGGTTTTCACGGTGTTACCGCTGGTTTCAGGCGCTAAATTTTGCCTGTTTTGTTGCGATTAAGTAGCTATCTGCACCTAAAATCGCTCAAATTCGGTCAAAAACCCTAAATGTCGAGATTGCTCACCTGCAGCGCGTTGTCTTCAATGAACGCTCGGCGTGGTTCGACTTCATTCCCCATCAGCGTCGAGAACATCTCATCGGCAGCCACAGCGTCCTCAATGGTGACTTTCATTAACCGTCGAGTCTCTGGGTTGACGGTGGTGTCCCACAGCTGATCAGGGTTCATTTCACCCAACCCTTTAAACCGCTGAAACGTTCGTCCCTTGCGAGACTCGGCCATCAGCCAATCGTAGACCTCACTGAAACGATCGGTCTCAACGGAGGCGTTGCCTCGCTCCACTTTAAATGGGCCCGGGCCGAGCTCAGCAACGGCTTGACCTACTTTCTCAATGTGGCGATATTCAGGGGAAGCGAAAAAGCCCGCATCCAAAATGGTGTCTTGAACAACGCCTTGGGCGTGCCTTGAAATCACCACACCGCCGCCGCCCAGCGGTTTGATGGCCCAGACCACGCCCGCAGGTGTGGCCGCATCCAAGCGCTCAATAAAGCGCGAGGACCAGCCTTCAACATCAAACCCTGAGTCTGTAGAAAATGGTTCAAAATCAATCAGTTGCTCCACGACCTGGTGGTCATGACGGTGTTGGAGTTTTGCAGCCACCTGGCGCGCTTGCCCAAACGTTTTCAGCAAAGACTCCAAGCTCTCTGAGCGAATCGCCGGCGCATCGGGGCTGGGAGACAGGGCGGTTCCGTCCAGTGCCCGCGAGAGCATGTACTGAGTCATCTCCGCCTCGTCTTTGAGATAGATCTCTTGTTTGCCTTGCTTGACCTTGTATAGCGGGGGTTGCGCGATATACACGTGCCCTCTTTCAATGAGTTCGGGCATCTGGCGGTAAAAAAACGTCAGCAGCAAGGTGCGAATGTGTGAGCCATCGACATCGGCGTCGGTCATGATGATGATGCGGTGATAACGGAGCTTGTCAGGATCAAACTCATCACGCCCAATCCCTGTTCCCAAAGCCGTGATCAAAGTCCCCACTTCGGCTGAGCCGAGCATTTTGTCGAACCGGGCCTTTTCAACGTTCAAGATTTTGCCCTTCAGCGGCAAAATCGCCTGATTTTTTCGGTTGCGCCCTTGCTTGGCCGAGCCGCCTGCAGAGTCACCCTCAACAATGAAAAGCTCTGACAATGCCGGGTCTTTTTCTTGGCAATCGGCCAATTTGCCCGGAAGACCCGCAACATCCAAAACGCCTTTCCGACGCGTCATATCTCGTGCTTTTCGGGCCGCCTCACGCGCGCTGGCCGCTTCAATGACCTTGGTGGCGATGACTTTGGCGTCGGTGGGATGCTCCAGCAAGAAGTCTCGCAGGCGCTCATTCATCACCGACTCGACCGCCGATTTCACATCAGAGGACACCAGTTTGTCTTTGGTCTGAGACGAAAACTTCGGATCGGGCACCTTCACCGACAGCACGGCAATTAACCCTTCTCGACAATCATCACCGGTGGTCTGCACTTTGGATTTTTTCGCCAAGCCGCTTTCTTCGATGTAGTGGTTCAATGTGCGCGTCAGAGATGCCCGAAACCCAGCCAAGTGCGTGCCCCCATCACGTTGGGGGATGGTGTTGGTAAAACAGTACACGCTTTCTTGGTAAGCATCCGTCCATTGAAGCGCGGCTTCCACCGTGATCCCGTCCATATCTTGTTGAAAATGAAAGGTATTTTGGTGGAGAGGCGTCTTTTTATCGCTGAGGTGTTGAACAAAAGAGGCGATGCCGCCCTCATAACAAAACCGGTCTTTTTTTCCGCTGTTCTCATCCTCTAAGTTAATGGCGACCCCGGAATTCAAAAAGCTCAGCTCGCGTAAGCGTTTTGCCAGAATGTCGTAGTGGAAGGTGGTGTCGGTGAACGTGTCTTTGGCCGGTAAAAATCGCACGTGTGTGCCCGAAGTCTCGCTGGGGCCAATGTCTTTAAGGGGGGATTGGGGCACACCATGGGCATAGGTTTGCTGCCACTGTCGACCCTGGCGATCAATTGTGAGCGTCAATTGCTCTGACAGGGCGTTGACAACAGACACCCCCACCCCATGAAGCCCCCCAGAGACTTTGTAGGAATTGTCGTCAAACTTCCCGCCCGCGTGGAGCACCGTCATGATGACTTCCGCTGCCGACTTGCCCTCTTCCTCATGCAAATCCACGGGAATGCCTCGACCATTGTCTGACACGCTGACCGAACCATCGGTGTGGATCATGACATTGATGTCATCACAATGTCCGGCAAGGGCCTCATCGATGGCGTTATCGACCACCTCAAAGACCATATGGTGCAGCCCGGTGCCGTCGTCGGTGTCACCAATGTACATGCCCGGACGCTTTCGAACAGCATCCAGACCTTTCAACACTTTGATGCTACCGGAACCGTAGGTTTCGTCTGTCATGGCGGGGTCTATCCTGTGGTTTAAAGGCGCTTTGCGCTACCGCTCAATTATACCACCGACTGGATTTGGCCCTGTTCCACGTGAAACGTTTTGATGCCCGTTGGCCCGGGTTGTGTGGCCGTTATCCAGACCTGGTGCGGTTGCTCGCGAAGCCAAGCCAAAAGCTGGTTTAAGTGACCTTGATCGAGCTCTGAGACCGGATCATCAAGAAGCAACACCGGCGCGCTTTCAGCGTGTTCGGTCAGTTGTCGCCAATGTGCGAGCAACAACAACGTCGCCAGCAGCTTTTGCTGTCCCCGCGAGCTCTCTTGGGCCGCCGGGAACCCCGCCACCCGCAACACCAAATCCGCTCGATGCGGCCCTGCCCGCGTAAAGCCCGTTTCCCTGTCGGTGTCCCGGCTGTCGGCCAAAGCTTGCGCCAGGGTTTTGTCTGAGGCATGCCCTGGTCGGTACTTGATATCAATCGGCCCAGGCAACCGCAGCCCCAGCGTTTCGCTTAACTGAGATACCGCCTCCCCCAACGCACCAATCTTGACCTCACGCACAGTGTTCAAGGCCTCCCCAGCGGCGATCAGCGGTGCCTCCAAGGCATCCAGCACATGGTCGGCCTCCCCAGTCTTCAAGGCGGCATTTCGCTGCTTAAGCAGTCGCTGATAGCGCTGCCACTGCGCCAAATAGTCAGGTTCCACGTGAAACAATAGCCAGTCCAAATATTGACGACGGCCCTGCGGACCATCGCTGACCAACCGATGACTGTCTGGCTCGATCAAGACCACAGGCAATTGACGCGCGAAATCGCTGACCCGGTGGCTGTCGTGTCCGGCAATTCGACCGCGCCAACCAGAGGCGTCTCGCTCGACACCCATCACCACAGCGGGGGCACTCGGCTGAGTTTGGACATGGGCCACCACCATCAAACTGTCAGTCTGGTGGCCGATCACGGCCCCGATTTGAGCGGCTCGGAAAGAACGCCCGCGCGCCAAAACGTGGAGGGCTTCTAAAACGCTGGTTTTCCCAGCGCCATTGTCGCCAGCAAGCCAGTTGATGCCGGGTTCGGCGGAGATGTCTACACTGTCGAGGTTCCGAAACCCCCGGATGCTCAGATGCTCAACGCCCAAGAGGTTTCACGTGGATCACAGTTTGAGAGGCATCACCACTTGACGCACCGCATCGCCTTCAATGTCGGTGACCAAGCAAGAGCTGTTGGCGTCTTTCAGGGCAATGCGGACTTTTTCCCCATCAATGGCACTCAAAGCCTCGAGCAGATAATTGACATTGAAGCCGACTTTCAGCTGATCAAGCTGGTGCTCGGCCTCGATTTCCTCTGTGGCCTCCTCCTGTTGGGGGTTGTGGGCCACAATCTTGGCCGTCCCTGCGCTCAACTCAATCCGCACGCCACGGTATTTTTCATTGGACAAAATGGCCGCGCGCTGTAATGCATCGACCAGGACGGTCCGCTCGGCGATCATGGCTTGATCCACGGCCAGAGGAATCACCGCCTCGTAGTCAGGGAAACGCCCATCGATGAGCTTAGTGGTCATCACCAACCGCTCGCGCTCAACGCGCAAAAACCCTTGGCCCACCACCAGCTCTAACGGGTTATCGCTGTCCTCAAGCGCCCGATTCAGCTCCATCACACCTTTTCTGGGCACAATGACGCTGCGGACCTCGCCTGTGATGTCGGCACTGACCTCTGCCAACGCCAAGCGGTGACCATCGGTGGCCACTGCGCGAATGGCGCCTTCACGAAACTCCAGCAGCAGGCCATTGAGGTAGTGGCGGACATCCTGATGGGCCATGGCGAAGCTTGTTTTTTCCAACAGCCAGCGCAATTTGCCCTGATTGATGCTGTAGGTTTGCAAACTTTCCGATCGATCGCTGGCGGGAAACTCAGTGGCGGGCAAGGTCGCCAATGTGAAGCGACTGCGGCCTGCGTGCAACACCAGCTTGTCTTTGTTGAGCTGCACATTGACTTGCACGCCCTCCGGCAGCGCCCGGCAGATGTCAACCAGCTTGCGGGCGGGCACCGTGATTGAGCCCGGCTGAGCGACTTCAGCGCTAACCTTGGCCACCAACTCCACCTCCATATCGGTGCCAGTAATGCGAAGGCCCTCATCCACCGCTTCAATTAAAAAGTTGGCCAGTACAGGCAACGTTTGGCGGCGTTCAACCACATTGACCACCTGAGAGATGGGACCCAACAAAGCTTCGCGTGGCATGGAGAATTTCATGGTTTGTCCTCGTTTGAGTTCGCCGTGGATCTTGATATTTTGTTGTGTATAAAAATAAAAAGCAGTAATAGTAAGCCCTGTGGGCAATCGATTAACTGTTTATTTTGTTTTAAAATCAATACCTTAAAAATTCTTCACGGGTGCATAACCGCCCCGGATTTGATGTGGAGGAAATGTGGATAACTTCCAACGATTCCATTGTCCACAGCTTATGCACGCGTTGCAATCAGCTTGCTAACTCTCGCATCAATCGGGCGTGCTCTTCGCGCAATCGACCGTCGGTCTCGCATAATGTCTCAATTTTACGGCATGCGTGCAAAACCGTTGTGTGATCGCGCCCGCCAAAGGCATTGCCAATTTCAGGCAAAGAATGCTCAGTGAGCTGTTTGGCCAAAAACATGGCCATTTGTCGCGGGCGAGCAATTGAGCGGGTTCGACGCTTGGACAGGAGGTCAGCGACTTTAAGCTGATAAAAGTCAGCCACCTGTTTTTGAATGTTTTCAATTGTGATCAGCCGATCGTGCACTGCCAGCACGTCTCGCAAGATTTCTTGGGTGTAATCCAAGTCAATGCGCCGCCCGGAAAAGCGAGCGTTGGCAATCAAAGAATTGAGCGCGCCCTCGAGATCTCTGACGTTGGATCGAATGCGTTTGGCAACCAAAAAAGACACCGCGTCGTCGAGCTCTAAGCCTCTGTCCAGGGCTTTGCTTTGCAAAATCGCCACTCGCGTTTCGAAATCGGGGGGTTCAATTGACACCGTCAAGCCCCACCCAAACCGGGACCGAAGCCTCGCCTCAATGCCATCCACCTCCTTGGGATAGCGATCACAGGTGAGAATAATTTGCTGCCTGGATTCTAGTAACGTATTGAAAGTATGGAAGAATTCTTCCTGAGATCGGTCCTTACCGGCAAAAAACTGAATATCGTCAATCAGCAACGTATCGGCTGAACGGTAGCGCCGTTTAAACTCATCAATGCTGTTTCGGCGAAGGGCTTGGATCATTTCGCTGACAAACTTCTCCGAGTGCAAATAGATCACGTGTGCATCCGGGTTGGATTGGGCAATGAACCGTCCAGCAGCATGAAGCAAGTGGGTTTTGCCCAGACCCGTGCTGCCGTATAAAAGCAAAGGGTTGTAAACGGTGCCGGGGTTTTGGGCGACCTGCTTGGCAGCGGCAAACGCCAGTTCGTTGGATTTGCCCAGAACAAAGTTATCGAAGTGATAACGCTCATCAACCGTGGCGCTGTCACCGCGTGGATTGCCGTGGGCCCTTGGTTGCGGCTGAGCCGGGCCCTTCTCGCCGACTCGCACCCGAATTTTGTCAGCGTCATAGCCATGCTGGCCCAAAAACTCTTGGATCATCCGCAAATAGTCGGCGATGACTTGGTCGCGAACGAAATCATTGGGCGCATCGAGCACAAAGCTTTTGTCGTCACACTCGGCCACCCTCAGTGGCCGAATCCAGGTGTTGACCTCATCTAAGGGAATGTGACGCTCCAATCGTGCCAAACAGGCCGACCACAGCGACTGTGGATCGTGAGAGGCCATTGAATCGGTTGGCGGTATGGGCGGTTGATGGGTCATTGATTCTTCAGTCTATCGCGCAATGGTCGTAAAATCACCCTCAGTCAAGGCACTTAACGCCTCGAATGATTGACGCCAAGGCCCAAAAAACGCTATCCTTGACGTCTTTTGTTGCGGATTTATCCACAGCCGTCCATCTTAGTTTTTTTGACTGGATTTTTGCAAAGGAATTTTGACCATGAAACGCACTTTTCAGCCAAGCCGCCTCAAACGCGCCCGCCGTCACGGATTTCGTGCCCGCATGGCCACTCGGTCGGGGCGTGCCATCATTAATGCGCGCCGTGCCAAAGGCCGCAAACGCTTGGCAGCCACCAACTCTCGCTAAGAGCGGACCGGTGACAGGCGCTTTTGGTTTGGACAAACAGGCGCGCCTGTGCTCAAGCGCCGAGTTTTCGAACGTCTTAAACCAAAAGAAAAGTTTGGTTTGGCGCCACCAAGATCGGCGCTTTAGGATTTTGAGCATCCCAAGTCATCGTCCGCGACTGGGACTGGCCATTGCCAAACGGTTGATGCCACGGGCCGTGGATCGCAACAGGACCAAGCGTTTGGTGCGCGAGGCTTTTCGGCTCAAACAATCGGCCCTGCCCGCCCGAGATTATGTGGTGTTTGCGCGTCAAAACCTTCGGGACGAGACATCGAAACAAATTCGTCATAGCTTGGATGAGTTGATGCGCGCTATGATGTCGGATTCAAAGACCAACCAGTAACCCATGAACACGAGAACCTTTTTTGTCATTTTGCTGACCATGTTGGCGCTGTTGCTCTACATGGAGTGGCAAAAAGAGCAGTTTTCGCCGCCGCAGACCAACACTTCGGCATCGACTGGAGCGATCCAGTCGGATTCTTCTGGCAACGGGTCTGGACCCAGCCCTGATCGTTCAGCAGATGATTTGCCCGATCTTCCAAGCATCGTGGATCAAACCGCCAACGAGACACAAACACCTGCGCCACAGATGAGCGCCTCCCGGCGCATTGAGGTGTCCACTGACGTCTTAAGCGTGGACATTGACGCCAACGGGGGCACCTTGGTCGATTTGCGGCTGAAAGATTACCCAGTGTCGGTCGACCAACCCAACACGCCGTTCACGCTATTGATCGAGGCGCTGCCTGAGCTTTATGTGGCGCAAGCCGGCTTGATTGGCGCGGGTGTGCCCGCACCCAATCACACCACCATGTGGCAATTTGATGCGGATCGATACACGCTTGCCGATGGGCAAGACCAAATCGAGGTGCCGTTGTATTGGGCCGAAGACGGCATTGAGGTGGTGGCCACGTGGACCTTCTATCGCGGCGACTACCGCGTGGACCTTGATTTAGAGGTCATCAACAACAGCCTAGAGCAATGGACCGGCGCGCGGTATGTGCAGCTTCAACGCACCGAACCTGATTTCTCTGATTCGGGCCCTGCCTTCACCAACCCAGAGCGGTTCAGCTACAACGGCGCGGCGGTGTTTGAACCTGGTCAAGGCTTTCAAAAGTTTGGCTATGGGGACATTCGTGACAGGCCGTATAACAACGACTTTGCCAACGGTTGGGCGGCCATGGTCGAGCATTATTTTCTGGCCGCTTGGATACCACCCAATGAGCAAGTGCACCAGTACAGCACCCGCTTTGTCGATCGGAATAGATTGCCCCGGTATGTCGTCTCTGCAACCTCCCCCCAGGTATCGGTCGAGCCCGGTGAACGACACCGCTTCAGCGCCAAGCTGTACGCTGGGCCTAAGCTCCAGAATCGTTTAAAAGAGATCGCACCAGGATTGGAACTGACGGTGGATTATCGCTGGTTCCGAGTGATTTCCCAGCCCTTATTTTGGGTGCTCGATAAACTGCACGATGTTTTAAACCATTGGGGCTGGTCTATTGTGGCCTTGACCCTCTTAATCAAACTGATCTTTTTTAAGCTTACCGAAGCGCAGTTTAGGTCAATGGGCAAGATGCGAAAGCTTCAGCCTCGCATTCAGCAGCTCAAAGAACGCTTTGGCGATGACCGACAAAAATTCGGTCAAGCCATGATGGACATCTACAAAAAAGAAAAGGTCAACCCGCTGGGCGGCTGTTTGCCTGTTCTGGTCCAGATACCCATCTTTATTTCACTGTATTGGGTGCTTTTGGAGTCGGTCGAACTTCGCCAAACAGCCTTTTTATGGGTGCCCGATTTGAGCCGACCCGACCCCTACTTCATACTGCCTGTGCTCAACGGCATCTTTATGATCGCCACGCAACGACTCATGCCCACGGCGGGCATGGACCCACTTCAAGCCAAAATTATGATGTGGCTGCCTGTGGTCTTTGCCTTTATGTTTGCGCTCTTCCCAGCAGGCTTGGTGTTGTATTGGGCCACCAACGCAGGTGTGTCCTTGGCGCAACAGTGGGTGATTTTGAAGAGAATTGAGAAAGAAGGCTGACACCATTTGTGCCATCGCCACCCCCCAAGGTCGGGGTGGCGTTGGCATTGTGCGGCTGTCGGGACCTCAGGCCTTTGAAATCGCTGAACGCTGTTGCTCAAAGTTGCCAGCACCTCGCCAAGCACAGCTTCGGTCGATCTTAGACTCCAAAGGGGTGCGCCTGGATGAAGGACTGATTCTCACTTTTCCAGCTCCTCAGTCCTTGACCGGTGAGGATGTGGTTGAGATCCAAGCGCATGGCTCACCGGTGGTTCTAAACCTCATCGTTCAAGCCCTCGTCAACGCTGGAGCGCGACTTGCTGAACCAGGTGAGTTTTCTAAGCGTGCCTTCCTTAACGACCGCATGGATTTGGTTCAAGCCGAAGCGGTTGCAGACTTGATCGATGCCAGTACCGCTCAAGCGGCACGCGCAGCGAGCACCAGTTTGCAAGGTGAGTTTTCGAAAAAAATTCATGCTTTGGTCTCTGATCTCACTGAGCTTCGGGTCTATGTCGAGGCCAGCCTGGACTTTCCTGATGAGGACGTGGACTTTTTGGCCGATGGCCAAGTGGCGGCCAAAGCAGCGCAGTTGTTGGCTCAGGTGGATGAGATCATTTCAAAGGCCACGCAAGGAGAGCGGTTGATCAGTGGCGCCCGGGTGGCGCTGGTGGGTGAGCCCAATGCAGGCAAATCCAGCGTACTCAATGCGCTGGCTCAGCGCGAGGCAGCGATTGTCACAGACTTCGCGGGCACCACCCGCGATGTGGTGACCGAGCATCTCAACGTCAATGGATTGGCGGTGACCGTGGCGGACACCGCCGGTCTTCGAGAAACTAAAGATCCGGTCGAAACCATCGGCATTCAGCGGGCAGCGCAAACGATGGCCCAAGCGGACCTCATTGTTTGGGTGATCGATGCCCAACGGGTGGGGGATGTGGAACCAAGCCGAGACGCGCTGATGGATCACCAGGCCTTTGTAGCGCTCAAGCGGGACTATCCTGAACTGGGTGACCCGGAACGGGTTTTGCCAGTGATCAACAAAATTGACTTGTCTGGTCAAGATCCAGGTTGCTACGGGGGTGTGGTCTGCATGTCGGCAACAAGCAAGGCAGGTTTAGAGAGCCTGCATCAAATGATCAGTGAGCGACTTGGCGCAGCAGAGCTCAGTGAGGGTTTATTTTCTGCCAGAGCGCGGCATTTAGAAGCGTTGAATCGAGGCCGACAACACTTACACGACGGCGTTGCCGAAATCAAAGCCACCCACTCTGGTGAATTGTTGGCCGAGTCGCTGCGGGCCTCAGCTGATGCCTTGGGTGAAATCACCGGCCAAATCAGCCCTGATGAACTTTTAGGTCAAATATTCTCAAGTTTTTGCATCGGCAAGTAGCTCCACAGGCGGTTGCCGCTCAATTGCCACAGCGCACCCAACAGGGGCATACTGGATTGACCCATTCATGTGAAGGAGGGTCATCTAATGCACAACATCCGCCATATTATTGCCCAAAAGGGCAGCGACATTTGGTCTGTCGAGAGCACACAAACCGTTTACAACGCCGTGCGTACCATGGCCGAATTGGGCGTCGGTGCCCTGATGGTGATCGATGACGGGCAGCTCGTGGGCATGTTTTCGGAAAGAGATTACGCCCGAAAAGTCATTTTAGAAGGCCGCGCATCGCGCGAGACAGCGGTGAGTGAAGTGATGTCTTCACCACCGGTGACCATCCACCCTCAAGCCACGGCCCAAGAGGGTTTGGCTTTGATGACACAGAAGCGGTTTCGACACCTGCCCGTGGTTGATCAGCAGCGCCTGTTGGGGTTGGTTTCCATCGGTGATTTGGTCAACGCCGTCATTGATGATCAGCAAGCATTAATCGCTCAGTTGGAGCGCTACGTTTCGGGACAATAACGCCACGCTACAAAAGGCAGTCAAGTGATGGGTTTATTGATCGATGGTCAGTGGCATGACCAGTGGTATGACACAAGCAAGACGGGCGGTCGCTTTGAGCGCTCTAAAGCCGCATTTCGTCATTGGATCACGCCCGATGGATCGCCGGGGCCCCACGGCACAGGCGGGTTTGCCGCTGAAGCCGGTCGGTATCATTTGTATGTGGCTTATGCCTGCCCTTGGGCACACCGCGCTTTAATTTTCAGAAAGCTCAAAGGCTTGGAGTCCATGGTGGATGTTTCCATTGTTAACCCCATCATGCGTGAAAACGGCTGGACTTTCGAACCTGAACCTGGCGTAACACCGGATCCAATTTTGGGCGCTGAGTATCTTCACCAACTGTATACCCACGCCGATTCGACATACTCGGGTCGTGTCACGGTGCCTGTGATTTGGGATAAGAAAAACCAAACCATCGTGTCCAACGAATCGGCTGACATTATTCGTATGTTCAATACCGCATTTGATGCACTCGGCGCCAAGGTTGGTGATTACTATCCGCCACCATTGCAAGATGAGATCGATAAGATCAACGCTGAGATATACGACAAGGTGAATAACGGCGTCTACAAGGCCGGGTTTGCGACCACACAGCAAGCCTATGAAGAGGCGGTGGTTCCGCTGTTTGAGACGCTAGATGCGCTGGATGCGCGACTGGATCAAAGCCGTTATTTATTGGGCAATGAAATCACTGAAGCCGACTGGCGGTTATTTACCACGCTGGTTCGTTTTGATGCAGTGTATGTGGGGCATTTCAAATGCAATCTTCGTCGAATTGAAGATTATCCCAACTTAAGTCATTACGTGCGGGATCTATACCAACATCCCGGCATTGCTGAAACGATCGATATGAATGCCACCAAGCGCCATTATTATGGGTCTCACGACACCATTAATCCCCACTTTATCGTGCCTGTGGGGCCCGAGCTTGATTTTGAAAGGCCTCACAACCGCCAGACGCGTTTTGGCGATTCGGCCAGGTCGTCTCAAAGCGCTTCTATGGCTGATCCAGATTGATGACGATGAGCGACAGCGTCAAGTCTGTTTCGCTGAGCCAGTCGTTCAGGGCAGATTGCACCTGATCGCAAGCCGAGCAGGCGTTTTGTCGGTAGATCACCGCATACAGGTCCGCGTTCGGCAGTTGGTCCTGTTGGATTGTGTCTCCTTGGGGTGTCTCAGCCCGCTCCAATAGTCGGTCGAGGTCCACCATAGAGCGCTCCAACCGGTGCCTTTGGATGGTCAAGTCCAGTTCTTTGATCAAGGTTTTTCGATAACCTGAAAGATGATAGGCCGGCGAAAAGTCTGCGTAATACACAAACAGTTCAGGGGCATCAATAATCACACCTTCTCTTTTGGCTTGAGCGGAGACATTGCCGACCAAGCGTTGATCAGCCAGCAGCGCTTGGGTGGATTGAAAGAGGTTGAGCGGTTCAAGCTCAGCCTGCGCCCGTTCGCTGATGATTCCCCATTGGCTCGCCATGGCCAACACAACCAAAAACTTTGTCATCAATATGCGCTTCATCCGCCCCAGTATATCGGTTATCGGATACCCTTTTGGGCCATGCCGACCCTGAATTCAGACCAACGTGCCGCCGTGCGCCACATTGACAGCCCACTGCTTGTCTTGGCGGGCGCGGGGTCAGGAAAAACGCGGGTCATCACAGAAAAAATCACTTGGCTGATTGAACAGCAACGTATCCTACCCGATCAAATTGCCGCGATCACATTCACCAACAAAGCGGCCAAAGAAATGCGAACCCGGCTGGGCCGGAAGGCATCCGATGTGCTCGTGTCAACTTTTCACTCCCTGGGTTGGCAAATCATAAAAACCAACCCTCAAAGCATTGGTCGCAAGCGGGGCTTATCCATCTTAGATCAACATTCCGCCTTCGACCTTGTCAAAGAGTTGCTGCCCCCAGGCGCTCCCAACGACTTGGTGTGGGCGGTGCAATCCGGGATCGGACGGTATAAAGACCAGGGGATCAGCGCTGGGGAAGCGGCCAGTTTGGCCGATGACGAGGCCAGTGCGCAATCGGCGTCGATTTATCAACGCTACGATGAGCGTCTGGTGGCCCTGAACGCAGTGGACTTTGATGACCTGATTCGGTTGCCGCTGGTGCTTTTGAAAGCGCCTGAGGTGAGGCACCACTGGCAGCAGCGCATCGCCTATTTGCTGGTGGATGAATACCAAGACACCAGCCAAGCTCAATATCAGTTGATGCAGGCGTTGGTGGGTGATCGGCCTGGATTGACGGCCGTGGGTGATGATGATCAGTCCATCTATGGGTGGCGAGGCGCTCGTCCGGACAATCTGATCCACCTGCAAAATGATTACCCCAACCTTAAAGTCATCAAGCTCGAGCAAAATTACCGCTCATCAGGGCACATTTTGCAATCGGCGAATCATCTGATCAGTCACAACCCCCATGCGTTTGAGAAAAAACTCTGGAGTGAGTTGGGCGCTGGGGATCGAATCGCCATTGTGGGGTATGCCCACGACCAAGATGAGGCCGAAGGCGTGGCGCGCGATATTGTGGCCGCGCATCACGGCCGCCGCACGCCTTGGGCTGAGTGTGCGATCTTATATCGCTCCAACCAGCAGGCGCGGACCCTGGAGTTGGCACTTCGAGAGCTGGGTGTGCCTTATGTGGTTTCGGGTGGCCCGAGCTGGTTTGACGCCCGAGAGATTCGCGATGGTTTATCGTATCTTCGCCTCTTGCTCAATCCTGATGACAATCCCGCTTTTATGCGCGTGGCGAATGCACCCAAGCGTGGTCTGGGCTCAGTGGCGATGGCCCAGCTGGGCCAGTTTGCCAACCATGCGGGGGTCAGCCTGTTCGAAGCGGCGTTGAAGGATGATTTCCAACAGCTTGCCCAGCCCAAAGCGGCGCAGAGTTTTCGGGGGTTGACCAACCTATTAATTGAGTTCAATGATCGTGTTGAGCGCGAGGGTCTAACTGCCATTGCCGAGATTTTTAATGATCTTCTTGATCACATGGGCTATCTCGATTGGGTCGCGGCAAATGACGATCACAAACAAAAAGATCGGCGTCGACGAAACCTGAAAGATCTGGTGAATTGGTTGGCGCGCCTCAGCCGTGAAGAATTGACCAAAGACGCGCTACTGGCTCGCCTGTCACTGGTGGCAGGCCCCGACGACGATCGCCATGAAGGCAAAGATGTGGTGCGGTTAATGACACTTCATGCGGCTAAGGGTTTGGAATTTGGCCACGTGTGGCTCGTGGGGTGCGAAGAAGGCATGTTGCCCCATACACGGAGTTTGGATGACGGCCAAATTGAAGAGGAGCGGCGGTTGATGTATGTCGGCATCACCCGTGCACGCCGGGTGCTTAAGATCAGCCATTGCCACCAACGTCGTCGGGGAGGTGAAGTGGTGAGCCATCAACCCAGCCGGTTTTTAGAAGAATTGCCCGAAAGCGCCATTGACTGGCCGCAGGCCAGCGATCGTGAGGCCGTCACCGGTGACGACGCCAAGGCGACCATCGCTGATCTGAAGGCCTTGCTTGAGCAATGAAGTCCGCTACACTGAAACCCATGCATGGTTTGATCCAAATAATTCGCGGGTGCTGTGTGGCCTTTGTGCTGGTCCCGTTGGCCGGCTGCCCCAGCGATTCGGCATGGGTTGAGGTCAAAGGCGAGCGTTTTGACGTGGCGATTGCCGACGATGATGCCAGTCGCGCGCGCGGGTTGATGTTTGTGGACGATCTTCCTGAAGATGAAGGGATGTTGTTTATTTTTCGGCGCGAAGCCCCCCGCGCGTTCTGGATGAAAAACACCCGCATTCCGCTGGACATTATTTATCTTGATTCAACCTGGACGGTGGTTGATGTGATTGAAGACGCCAAACCGTGCCGGCGCCCGCGCTGTCCCTCTTATCCGTCTCGCCGCCCCGCTCAGTATGTCCTTGAGCTCAACGGGGGGATGAGCGAGCGCTTGGGTCTGGAGGTGGGCGACACGATTTCGGTGGGCAACGTGGCAACAACCTCAGCAACCCCCTAATCCAAACACCACAACTCATGACCAAGCCTTTCACCTTATTGCAGATCTCAGATTGTCACCTGTTGGCAGACCCTAAAGGGCGCTACCGGGGTCAAAGCCCTGACGAGTGTCTACAGCGGCTGTCGCCGGCGATGGCCGCATTCAAACCCGATGGGCTGGTGCTCACAGGGGACGTGGCCGAGGATGGTTCGTCAGAGGCGTATGAACGAGCCATTGATGCCCTGATAGGACTGGCGCCCAAGCGGGCGGTGATTCCAGGCAATCATGATGACCCAGATCACATGTTCGATATTTTTGACGCAGCGGGTTTTGCTCAGCGCCAAGTCGTGACTTGGGGCGGCTGGGCCGTGGCGCTGTTGGACAGTGTTCAGCCCAATGACCCCGCAGGGGCGCTATCGCCGACTGAATATCAGCTGTTGGAAGACGCCCAAACGCTGGCCTTGCCCACATTGGTTTTTTTGCACCACCCCCCTATGGCGGTGGGCTCGCCATGGATCGATCGTTACGCGCTGAACGCGCCGGAACCCTTTATCGAGGCGGTGGGCTTGGGGCAGGTTCAGGCCGTGGGCTTTGGCCATGTCCACCAAGTGTTCAGCGAACACCGCGGCGGGGTTCAGTACCTGTCCGCCCCCGCCACTTCCGTCAATTCGCAGCCGGATCGGGACAGTTTCACGCCCGACCCGACCGGCCCTAAAGCGCGCTGGTACCGGTTATGGCCCAACGGGCGGTGGGCCAGTGGTGTGATCAGCGCAGGCTAGATCAAAGTTCGACCATTTCAAAGTCTTCTTTGCCCGCACCACAATCGGGACATACCCATGATTCGGGCACATCATCCCAACGTGTTCCTGGCGGAATGCCGTCATCGGGCGCGCCGTCTTGTTCGTGATACACCCAACCACAAACGACACACATCCAGCTTTTGTAATCGTTGCTTTCGCTCACAGGTTTGTCCTCGTTATGCGTATTTTTTGTCCAACGCACATTCTAAAACACCCCTTGCGAGGTTGTGAGAAATCAAGCGACACAAGCCATAAGGGTTGTCGTGCCATAATAGATCAGCCCACCTGATCATTCGGGTGGTGGCCTGAGCTAAGGAGTGAACATGGACACCTATCTCATACCCTGGAAAAAATACGCAACGTTCTCTGGCCGGGCACCCCGAAAAGAATTCTGGACGTTTTACTTGGTCAACACCTTGGTGTTTGTTGGCCTGTCGGTGGCCATGGGGACTGGGCTGTCCAGCGGACGTGGACTGATGAGTGTGCATGTGGTCACCGTCGGCACGCCCGCTTTGGCGTTTGGTTTGGCGGTATTTTTGCCCACTGTGGCAGTGATCGTACGACGACTCCACGACATTGGCCGGTCTGGTTTTTGGGTGCTGATGGGGTTTGTGCCCGTGATCGGTGGGATTGTTGTACTGATTTTAATGTTGATGGACACGCAACCTGAAACCAATCAATACGGTCCCAACCCCAAATTGGTCCAGACATCAACCGCCTAAGATAGAGCCCGAACCATGGTGATCAGCCACGACCGAATCAAGCACTGGGCCATTTTGTACGCCACCGCATGGCTGCCAAAAAAGGTCCGAACACATACGCGGTATCGATTGTTTGAACGTCAGCGCCGAGGCATGCTCGAGCGAGGTCAGGTCGTCATGGTCCGTCACCCCAAAACGGGCTCGACATGGCTTAGAACCTTGCTCACCCAGCTTTATCATCACCGCGATGGCATCTCACCCAAGCGCGTGTTTGTCGCCGATGAGTTGGCGCTTCAAAAGAAAGGTCTCCCCCGCTGGATCATTTCCAATGGCTGGTACAGCCTGGAGCATTTGATTGCTGAGGCATACGCCACCAATGATCCTTTGGTTCATGGCAAAAAAACCTTGGTACTGACTCGCCACCCCGGCGACATTGTGGTGTCTTGGCATCGTCAGTATCAAAAGAGAACCAAAGCCTTTAAACGAGAACTGATTGAAGCCGATGTGAACCCCGATGGTCGCATCGACTGGCAGGCCATGGACCGGTGGCAGTTTGTGCAAAATCCACAGCTGGGGCTGCCTGCAATTATTCGCTATTACAACTTTTGGGCGCGGACCGTGGCGGACCGAGATGATGCACTGTTGGTTCGCTATGAGGATCTTCGCCGAGACACGGAGACCACACTTAGAGCCATCACCTCGCTGCTGGGCGAATCGTTCAGTGATGACGCTTATCAAAAAGCCATTGAGTTTGGCTCGGTTGACAATATGCGCCGATTGGAGAAAGCCGGCTACTTTCAAAACGAGTCATTGAGGCTTCGGGATGCCAAAGACGATGACGCTTTGAAGGTGAGAAAAGCTCAAGTGGGTGGATTTCGGGGCGATTTATCGCCCGAGCAGGCGGACTGGGTTCAGACCCAGATCGACGCGCAGCTGGATCCAAGCCTGGGCTATCACAGCGACCAATCTGGCGTATAACAGAAGTTTCTAATATAATGGTGGGCTGGCGTGGGCATTGGGTCAATGCTTTGACGCATGCAATTAACGTAGGTGAATGACATGAGCAAAGTCAACCGACATTGGGTGTGGCGCCGTTTCGGGCTTTTGGCTGTGGGGTTTGGATTGTTGATCAGTGCGTCGGGGCAGGCACAGACCGATTGGGCGCGCGTCGAGCAGGCGACCTTGCAAGAAGAAATTCGTTTAGATGGACGAATTGAGGCGGTGCAACAATCGACGGTGTCGGCACAAATCAGCGGCACCATCACCGACTTGCCCGTTGATGTCGATGATGTGGTCAATCAAGGCGATGTCATCGCCAGATTGGATGACACCGAACCCAAAGCCCAGCTCAATCAGGCTGAAGCCGATCTCAGCGAGGCGCAGTCGAGTGTTTTGGATGCCACTCAGCGGGTTGATCGCATCCGGCCGTTGGCCGCCCGTGGCGTCGCCTCGCAGGCCGAACTTGACGAGGCAGAAAACCAACTCAACGCGGCACAAGCACGCTTAGCCCGTGCTGAAGCTGCCGTTGAGCAAGCACAAGAACGCCTGTCGTATACCGAAGTGCGCGCGCCGTATGGTGGCATCGTCACCGAACGCCATGTTGAACTTGGCGAAACCGTCAGTCCGAGTACGCCGCTGTTGTCTGGGTTTTCGCTGGAGGCCCTTCGCGTGGTGGTGTCCATTCCACAGCGCTATGCCAATCTTGCTCGGCAACAGCGCCAGGCCAGTGTGACATTGGATGACGGGCGGGTGTTGTCCACCGATGAAATGACGTTCTTTCCGTATGCCGATACTCAAACCCATGCGTTTCGAGTTCGGATGGCCCTCAATGAAGTCGACGGCGACGTCTTTCCAGGAATGTTGGTTCGAGTCGGCTTGCCTGTGGGTGAGCGCGCAGCGCTTTGGATCCCCGAGGAGGCGTTGGTCCGCCGCGGTGAACTCCGAGGCGTGTATGTGTTCGATGCCGAGGGGCAAAAGCGTCTGCGTCAAATCCGAACGGGGGTTCGACGCGACGGAAAAATCGAGGTGTTGGCTGGCCTGGATGAAGGCGAACGAGTTTGGCTTCGGGGTGGGCAGTGAGCGCCATACGGTTGGGCATTTCTGGACGCATTGCCAAAGCGTTCCAAGACTCTAGACTGACCCCTTTGCTTTCAGCCGTGGGGCTGATCTTGGGCATTTTGGTGGTGGTGATCACCCCGAAAGAAGAAGAGCCACAAATTGATGTGACCATGGCCGATGTCATGGTTGCCTTCCCGGGGGCGTCTGTTCACGAAGTGGAAAGTTTGATCGCCACGCCGGGTGAGCAAATTCTCGATGAGATTGAGGGGGTGGAGCACATCTATTCGGTCTCACGGGCCGGCCAAGCCATCCTGACCGTTGAGTTTGAAGTGGGCATTCCCAGGCAAGAAGCCTTGGTGCGGCTGTATAACCAAGTTTTTTCAAACCAAGACTGGTTTCCCCAGGGATTGGGTGCCGGCGCGCCCGTGGTCAAACCCAAAGGCATTGACGATGTGCCCATTATGGCGCTCACCCTGTACGACCCCAGCCAGCAACAAACCGGTGAGGATTTAACTCGACTGGCACACGCATTGGAAGTTGAACTCAAACGCGTGCCTGGAACACGTGATGTCTATACCATCGGTGGCGTACCCGATCGGGTGGACATTCGCTTTGACCCTGCGCGCGTGGCGGGTTTTGGTCTCAGTTTGGATTCGGTGGCGCGGACGATCCAACAGGCCAATGCGGTGGGGACTCAAACCCCGATCACACAAGGGCAGCTGTCCATTCCTGTCGCCCCTGGCGAGCCTTTGGCGACGCTGGAAGATGTCAGCAATCTGGTGTTGGGCGTTCACGAAGACACCCCCATTTTTCTTGAGGACATCGCCCAAATTAGCCGAGGCGGCACCGTCCCTGATCAAAGCGTTCAGCTGGGCTTTGGACCTGCCGGAGAAGGGCCTACCGGTGAGGTTTTTCCAGCGGTGACGGTCGCCATTGCCAAAAAGCCCGGCGAGAACGCGGTGGTGATTGCTGATGCGGTCAAAGAGCGCTTGGACATGCTTCGCAACCGCGTGGTGCCAGATAACACCGAAGTGGTGATCACCCGCAACTACGGAAAAACGGCCGGAGATAAATCAACAAAACTGATCAGCGACCTGGTGATGGCGACGTTGTCCGTGATGCTGCTGGTATTGGCTGGCATGGGATGGCGTCAGGCCACCATTGTGGGTTGCTCGGTGATTGTCACGTTGTTAGTCACCTTGTTTTTCTCGTGGGCGTGGGGCTTTACGCTGAACCGAGTCTCGCTGTTTGCATTGATTTTCGCCATTGGGATTTTGGTTGATGATGCGATTGTCATCGTCGAAAACATTTCCAGGCGGTTTAAAGCCGCCGGTGGCATGAACCTACGAGACGTGGTCCCGGCCGCGGTGGATGAGGTGGGCACACCGACCATTATGGCGACATTGACTGTGATGGCGGCACTGTTGCCGATGGCATTTGTGACTGGATTGATGGGACCTTACATGAGCCCCATTCCCATCAACGCCTCGGCAGGAATGGTGATCTCGAACATCGTCGCTTTCGTTTTGGCGCCTTGGCTGGCGTTGCGGCTTTTGAGACACCAGCGCGAGCGCGCCGGGGGTGAGGTGCGCATTGAAGATGGTGTTGATGAGACCGGATCAGCCAAAGGGGTTAACCCCAAAATTCTTGGGATTTTTAAGACCGCGCTGACTCCTTTTCTTGGCGACAGCAGCCGGCCCCGCTGGCTGTTGGGCGGTGGCTTGGTTGGGGTGACGGTGCTGGCAGCGCTGTTGCCTGTTTTTATGGCGGTGATTTTAAAAATGCTGCCATTCGACGATAAGTCAGAGCTTCAGGTCGTCATCGATATGCCCGAATCGACCCCAGTTGAGGAGACCATGCGGGTCTTAACTGAGATGGGCGGTTATCTAGAGACCATCGATGAGGTGACTCATTGGCAAGCGTATGCCGGCACCGCCGCTCCCATCAATTTTAATGGCTTGGTTCGCCAGTATTACCTTCGCCAATCGCCGTGGCAGGGCGATTTACAGGTCAATTTGATCGACGAGGGCCGCGACCGCCAATCGCATGACATTGCTTTGGCTCTTCGCGGGCCATTGACTGAGATTGGGCAGCGCCATGGTGCCGCGGTCAAAATCGTGGAAGTCCCCCCGGGCCCGCCGGTGTTATCGCCCGTTGTGGCCGAAGTCTATGGGCCCAACGCGACCACCCGTCAGACCTTGGCCACCGAACTGGCCGAGGACATGGCCACGATTGATGGGCTGGTGGACATCGACACCAGCGTGACAGCACCGACCCGGCGCTGGTCGGTGAATGTTGACCGCCATCGGGCCGCTCAGCTGGGTGTCAATCAGGCCCAAGTGGTGCGCGCCTTGGATCTGGCCCTGGGGGAGCAACAGGTGGACTATCTGCACGACCCCATGGCCAAACACGCTGTGCCCATTCGGCTGATTTTGTCAGAAGCGGATCAAGCTCAGCCCGCGGCACTGGCATCGATCCCGCTGCAGTCAGCTCAAGGCGATACCGTGTTGTTGGGTGAAGTGGCTGAGATTGTGCCCACCGAATGGCCGGGCGTGATTTATCACAAAGACCTGCTGCCGGTGACCTATGTGACTGCCGATATGGCCGGTCAGGTGGATTCGCCGTTGTATGGCATGTTTGCGATGGCTTCCTTGCTGTCCAATCAAGATAATCCACCGAAGCAGTACTACATCAACCAACCCGACTGGCCTGATCAGGCTGCGCTGAAATGGGACGGTGAATGGCAGATCACCTATGAGACGTTTCGCGATATGGGCATTGCCTATGCCGTCGGGGTGTTTGTGATTTTCTTGCTGTTGGTGGCGCAGTTTCGCGCCTACATCATGCCGTTAATCGTGATGGCACCCATCCCTTTGACCTTGGTGGGGATCATGCCCGGGCATGCGCTGTTGGGCAAAGAATTTACCGCCACCAGTATGATTGGCATGATTGCCTTGGCTGGGATCATTGTCCGTAACTCAATTCTTTTGGTGGTGTTCATCCGCCAGCTTGTCGAAGAAGGCCGCTCGTTAGAAGACGCCGTCGTTTTGGCGGGCGCTGTGAGAATCAAGCCGATTGCATTGACCGCGGTGTCAGCGATGGTGGGAGCATTGTTTATTCTCACCGACCCGATCTTCAACGGGCTGTCAATCTCGTTGATCTTCGGTTTGGCCGTCTCTACGCTTTTAACAGTGGTGGCCGTGCCGCTGCTGTATTACGTCCTGGCCAAGCGGGGGCTCATTCAGTAATGCCTGATCTATGGCGTTACTGAATCACCACACAGTCGGCGTCGAACCGGTCATCAATTTCGACAGACGCCTCGTCCTGGTCAAATTCAAACGCTAAGCCAGTGGCTTCAAACTGATGATGGTTCTCCTCATCCGTTTCGATGCGATCAAGCACGTGCACCTCATTTTGCCAGTGAAGCGCCATGTGCGCAGGTGCAACGCGGGCTTCAACTGGGCTCCCGTCACAATCGAATTGATGGCTGGTGTAGGTCACAGCCTGATCAGAATTGAGATAGGGCAAGAACGGATCCAATGAGCCATCATTGTCTGCGGGTGTGAGGCCCAAAACATGCGCCATCAGCTCGTACAAATCCACTGAACGAACGGCAGGGCTCTTGCTGCCAGATACAAATCCAGGCCCCATCATCGCAAACCCACCATGCATTTCAGACAGTGCGGGGTCCCAGCCGTGCATCCCATACAGCTGAAACTGTGACCGGCCGGCCATGTAGGGCTTGTTCGAGATCATCCAGCCCATGTCCGCTTCAGCCAACACATCTGGAACGCGGCGGTGAGTGTCGAACTGGTAGCGCTCGGGAATGTCCTCTTTGGCCCAGACTCTCAAATTGGGGTGTGCGTCCTCTAACGATTCAACGATGTCGTCGACAGGCATCTCTGTGGCCCAGATCTGGGCGGCAGGGCCCCAATCCGACACCCGCACTTTCGAAAGGTCCAGGTAGTCATCAAGCATGATGTAGCGGTCAAAGTCCACCCGGCTCATGCCGTGATCCGAGGTCAGTAAGACGTAAAACTCATCCAAAACGCCGCGCGTTTCAAGCGCATCCAGCAAGCGGTTTAAGTGCCCATCAATCTCTTCAAGCGCCTCCTGCACCGGGGCCTCCCTGGGGCCCCAGCGGTGGCCGGCCGAATCAACCGTGCTGAAATAAAGCGTGATCAACTCAGGCCGTTCGCCAGCGGGCATGTCCACCCATTCCAGCACTTGATCAATGCGCTCTTCGTGGGGCACATCGCCATCGTACATTTTCCAGTACGTGGGCCGGACACCTTGGATCCGGGCCTCTGAGCCAGGCCAAAAATAGGTGGCCGTGGTCATGCCTTGTTTTTCTGCGGTGACCCAAATGGGCTCTCCCCCTTGGTACCAAAAGCCATCCCCCACAGCATCTCGGTTGCCCAGCGAAAAACGTGCATCGCGATCGGGATCCCACATGTTGTTGGCCACCACACCGTGGTGGCCGGGATATTTGCCGGTGACCACGCTGTAGTGGGTGGGGAAAGTTTTTGTCGGGAAGACATGGTGCAAACTGTCGACCGCGACACCGCCCTCCACGAGCCGATCCAGCGCGGGGGTCTGGCCTAAGTCGAAATAATCGTAGCGAAAACCATCGATAGAAATCAGCAGCACTCTGGGCTGATCGGCCGTTGGATTCTCGGACGGCTCGGGCTGACAAGCCGCCGTGATTGATAAAGCAATGAGCATGAAGACAATGCGTTGGATCATGACAGGCATCCATAACGGTGTGAAAACATAAGCATAGTATGGCACCAAAATGACCGCTTCGATATGTTGAAAGGATGACGAATGCGTCAGTGCCAGTGGGTAAAATAGTGTGCCATGGCGCACGCTCCCACACTTTCGGTTCAACCCGACCCCTGCCCTGCAACCCCAACGTTGGCGGTGTTTCATGCCGACAGTTTGGGGCTCCAATACCTCGGCGGGGAGATGAGCCAGGAGCACTGGCAAGGCCCGGTGGAGCATTTTGAGGTGTTGACGATTGAACGACCGCTGCCGGTCAATCAAGACCCGGCTGAGGGCGTCGAGGCCGCGTACCTTGAGCTTTTTGCCACTGCAAAAGCCAAAGGCTGGCCCAACGTTGTGCGCATCTGGCAGTTTATTCCTGCCATCAACGCCGGCCAGGGCGATCAGGAGCGCTATCGCCGTTTTTGTGTGGGTCGCGCGAACGCGCTTGACGCGGTTGGATTGGCCAACCACCGAATGTGTGCCGCCACTGCCATTGGCACCGAAGGCCAAAGATTGACGCTGATCGCTCTTTTGGCCAACCACCCGGGCCGATCCATCGAAAACCCGCGCCAAATCAGCGCATGGCAGTACCCGCGCCAGTATGGTCCCATCAGCCCCGCGTTCGCGCGCGCCACGGCGGTGCCTGTCACCGGCCAAGATGAGGGCACGGGTTGGGCGGTGATGGTCTCTGGGACGGCGGCGGTGGTGGGCCATGCATCGGCCTATCCAAACGACGTCGTGGCCCAAACCGAAGAGGCGATGACCAATGTGGAGGCGGTGTTGGCTCAAGCCGAGCGCTGTACCGGCGAGCCAATGGCGGCGGTGGGCGCCCACACGCCTATTCGCGCCTATCTCCGTGACCCCAGTGATTGGCCCAAGGTGCTCGAGGTGATCCAGCAGCGTTGGCCACAAGCCCCTATCATGGGGCTTCAAGGCGATGTCTGTCGATCTGAGCTGTTGGTTGAGCTCGAGGCGTGGCACGCCAATCCATTGATATCAAGCCAGAGGTGAGCACCAGCATGAAACTACAGCAATCCACTTGGCCTGAAGTTGAGGCCTACCTTAAAGAATCTAAGGGCATTGTCATTCCCATCGGCTCCACTGAGCAACATGGGCCCACCGGGTTGATCGGCACCGATGCGATATGCCCAGAAACCATCGCACAAGGGCTTTCCGAGCAAGGCATCTTGATTGGGCCGACGCTGTCGATTGGCATGGCGCAACACCATTTGGGGTTTCCTGGGACCATTACGTTACGACCAAGCACGTTGATGTCGGTCATCAAAGACGTGATCATGTCACTCAAGGGACACGGGTTTCGACAGTTCTTATTTCTCAATGGCCACGGCGGCAACACCCAAACCACCCAAGCGGCATTCTCAGAGGTGTTTGCTGAACACAGCCTTGACCGAGAAGCCAGCAATCTTGCAATGCGCCTGCTCAACTGGTTCCAAGGGCCCAGGGTTCGAAGCTTGATCGATGAGCTGTACGCCTCAGCGGACGGCAACCATGCCACCCCATCGGAAATCGCGCTGACGTGGTATGCATACCCTGATCAGATTCGTGACGTTCCATTGACCCCGGAGCAAGCGCCTTCAGGAGAAATCAGAGATGCCAGCGATTACCGGCGTCGATTCCCCGATGGGCGCATCGGATCGAAGCCACAGTTGGCGAGTGTGGATCATGGGCGGCAATTTTATGAGGCGGGCTTGGCCGATGCGCTAGAGGTGTGGCGGTCGCTGACCGACAGCTGACCCTCGACAAGGCAGAGGTTTAGCTGGCTTGGTATCGCCTGTCGAGCACAGACAACACCGACTCAATGTCCGATCCTGCAGCTTTGAGTGTCACCAGCAAGTGGTACAACAAATCTGCCGCTTCTTCGTTGAGCTGATCTGTGTCGCTTGACACCGCGGCTAAAGCGACCTCGACGCCCTCTTCTCCCACTTTTTGGGCACAGCGCTCGATGCCCGCGGTCAACAGCGACTGAGTATATCCGCCGCCGCCGTCGACCTCGGCGCGCTGGTTAATGCGGGCGGCCAAGCGCTGAAGCACAGACCCAAGTTGTGCATGGGCGCCAAAACACGACCGGGTCAGTAAATGGCACGTCGGCCCGTGTGGGTGGGCGAGCACCAGCAGGGCATCGCGATCACAGTCCAACGCCAAATCCACCAGCGACAAGACATGCCCAGAGGACTCGCCCTTGGTCCATAGACGCGCTTTGGATCGAGAATAGAACGTCACCTTCTCGCGGGTTAGGGTGGTCTCTAGGGCCTCGGCGTTCATAAACCCAAGCATCAACACTTCACCGGTGAGGGCGTGTTGAACAATCGCGGGCACAAGGCCATCGTGTTTTGTCCAGTCAATGTTAGCGATCCAAGAGGGTGATTCCATCAGAAGTCCTTGTGATTAAAAGCCGGTGGGGCGAACATTCACAGCCGCTTTAGCCAGATGCTGTTTGAGCGAAGGTATTGGCAGTGTATTGGCATGGAATATCGTGGCAGCCAGTGCACCATCCACGTCCGCCTGTTGAAACACATCAATAAAGTGTTGTGCTTGACCCGCCCCACCGGACGCAATCAGCGGGACACGACACGCCGCCCGCACGGCTTTAAGCTGCTGGATGTCATAACCTGAGCGCACCCCGTCGGCATCCATACAATTCAAAACGATCTCACCTGCCCCCCGCGACTGCGCCTCGCTGACCCAGTCGAGTGTCAATCGGTTGGGGTTGGTCATGGCCTCTGGGTGGCCGGTGTTTTGTCTCACCCACCACTGTCCGTTGTCTTCGATCGAATCGACGCCAACGACCACACACTGTGAGCCCAAGGCATCCACCATCTCATCAATCAACGTCGGGTTGGCCAACGCGGGTGAGTTGATCGACACCTTATCGGCCCCTGCGCGGAGGACTGCGCGTGCATCGGCCACCGATCGTATGCCGCCGGCCACGCAGAACGGAATGTCAATGGCGTCGGCGACGCGTTCAATCCATTTCAAATCCACGCTTCGCTTTTCAGGGCTGGCGGTAATGTCGTAAAAGACCAGTTCATCGGCACTGTGGTCTCGGTAACGCGAAGCCAGATCCACGATGTCCCCCATGACCCGATGGTCTTTGAAACGAACGCCTTTGACGACTTGGCCGTCTTTAACGTCTAAGCAGGGAATAATGCGCACCGCGACCATTTAGTTCATTGCCCCATCATCGTTGCCGAAACGTCCGATGGCGGCCAGTGGCACGTGGCCTTCCAAGAGCGCGCGCCCGACGATGCACGCATCAACCCCCGCAGCGCTCACAGCATCCAGGTCATCGCTGGCACCGATGCCCCCTGAGGCTTGAATCGCAAGCGTGGGGTAGCGTGTCACCAAGTGCTCATAAAGTTCCACCGATGGGCCTTGTAACAAACCATCCCGGTCGATGTCGGTGCACAGCACGTGCTTGAGTCCGCTGGGAATCAACAAATCGAGCAGCTTTTGCAAATCAAGCGCACCCGGCTCGGACCAGCCCGAGGCGTGTGGCACCCATCGAGAGGGCTGATTCTGGTGAGCCGCCATTGCTTGTTTGACATCAAGCCCTGCCACCAGCGTGTCGGTCCCAAACTGGGCCAACCACTCGGCAAACGTCAGCGGCGACTGGATGCACACGCTCCCCACCACCACGCGCGCGGCACCTGCGTTCAGTCGTGCCTCAATGTCTGCCGCCGAGCGCACCCCGCCACCGGTTTGAACAGGCACAGTGAGCGTCTCACACATGGACCGAATCAAGGCCAAATTGGCCGCGCCACCGCCTTTGGCGCTGTCGAGGTCGACCACATGCAAACAACGCGCGCCGGCGCGCTCATAAGCCAACGCACGCTCGATGGCATCATCACCATAGTCCGTTCGCCGGGTGAAGTCGCCTTGGGCCAGGCGAACCACCCCGCCGTCGATGAGGTCCAGTGCGGGGATGATCATCATGTGCGCAAAAACCCCTCAATCAATGAAGCGCCGGCAGTGGCCGACTTCTCTGGATGGAATTGGCAGGCCACAAAATTATTGTGACGAACCACAGCCGCAAACGATTGACCGTGTTGGCAGCGCGCCACCAAGCTCGGATGATCACCCACCGCCGCGAAGCTGTGGACGAAATAAAACCACTCATCACCGCTGAGCGCCTGGGCGATCGGCTCTTGCGTTGTCCATTGGAGCTGGTTCCACCCCATGTGGGGCAAACGCAAGCCGGGTGAGGCGCGCAACGCCTTGATCGAACCGGGGATAATCCCTAAGCAGGGGGTGGGTGTGAGGCCTTCCTCCGACGCGTCAAACAGCAGCTGCAAGCCCAAACACACCCCCAAAACCGGTTGCGTCAAACCTTGGATGACAGACACCAAACCGGCCTGTTTGAGGGTGCTCATGGCAGCTTGTGCAGTTCCCACGCCGGGCAAGACCACATGGCTGGCGGTTTTGATGACGCCGGGCGCTTGAGTCAGGACCGTCTCAGCGCCGGCACGCTTGAGTGCCTGGCGCACCGAGCCGACATTGGCCCCGCCGGAGTCGATCACCGCCACCGCCATCCTTACAAGACCCCTTTGGTCGACGGCACGGCGCCTTCGGCATCGCGAACAAGCGCGGGTTTTAACGCGCGGCCCAACGCTTTGAAGCAAGCCTCAATTTGGTGGTGGGTGTTCTCGCCGCTGACTTCGATATGAATGGCTGCGCGCAAGGTTTGTGACAGTGACTGAAAAAAATGAACCACCATCTCGGTGGGCAGCTGGCCCACTTGCGAACGACCAAACTCGCCTTTAAATACGCACGCGGGTCGCCCTGACAAATCAATCGCCGCGTTGGCCAATGACTCATCCATGGCCACGGTGAAGCCATAGCGACCGATCCCGTGGCGATCACCCAACGCCTGATCCAGCGCTTGCCCCAAAGCCAAGGCGGTGTCTTCGACGGTGTGGTGCTCGTCGATGTGGGTGTCGCCTTGCGCGGTGAGCTCGAGCGCAAACTGGCCGTGGGCGGCCAACTGGTCGAGCATGTGGTTAAAAAATCCAAGCCCGGTCTGTACTTGCGGCGGGGTGCAAGCATCTAAGTTAACGAACACATCGATGTGTGTTTCGTTGGTGGCCCTTTTCACCCGCGCGGTTCTCGGCGTGTTGATCAAAGCTTGGGCAATCTCCATCCACCCTTGCTGCTCATCCAATAAAAATCCACGAAGCCCCATGTTGTTCGCGAATGCCAAGTCGGTGTCTCGATCACCAATGACCGCGGATTGTTGACGATCGAGGGTGGGGTCTTGCAAGTAATCCAAGACCATGCCGACACCGGGCTTGCGATTCGGGGAAGCCGCTTCTGGCAACGACGGGTCGATATGGATGGCATCAAATTCGATGCCTTGAGATTGGAGAATCTGCAGCAACAACGCTTGAGGCCCCTCGAAATCAGTTTGGGGAAACGTTTCTGTGCCCAGGCCATCTTGGTTGGACACCATCACAAACCGAAAGCCGGCGCGCTTGAGCTCAAGCAAGGCGGGAATCACGTGATTGACCAATCGCAATTTATCCAAGCGGTCAATCTGCTCATCAGCAGGCTCTTCGATCAGCGTGCCGTCACGGTCAATGAACAAAACTTTTTTAAGCCCCATGGGTTGTCCCTTTTTGACGGTGGGTTGGGGAGTAGGCATCGAGACAATCCAAAAGCGCTTGCGTCTCTGATTCGGTGCCGACGGTGATGCGGATGCATTGATCGAGTTGCGGCTGGTGGGACTGATTTCTTAATTCGATGCCATTGGCTGCACAATGCGCCATGAAGTCAGCGGCATCCTCCACCTTGACCAAGACAAAATTTGCCTGACCTGGCCACAGGGATTGGATGTGGGGTGAGTCTTTCAAAGCCTCACACAGCAGCGCTTTGTTGGCTCGCAGGCGGTCAAGCTGCGTGTTTTGCTGGGCCAACGCATCAGGCGTGAGCGATTTCAGCGCGGCGTCAACGCATGGAGAGGGCAAGGGGTAAGGGGCGATGATTCGTTTGAGCCAGCCAATCAGGTCGGGGTGGGCAATCACCCCGCCCACCCTCGCGCCGGCCAAACCGAACCCCTTGGATAAGGTTTTGAGCACCACCAGATTGGGTTGATGTGCCAGGGCTGAGACCAAGCTGGGCTGGTCACTGAATTCACCGTAGGCCTCATCCACCACCACCACGCCTGAATTCTCGACGCGCTTGGCGAAGGCCAACACCTCGATGGGCGGGAGGGTATGCCCAGTGGGGTTGTTGGGCGAACACAAAAAGTAAGCTCGGCAAGGCTTGGCCGCTTCGACCGCTGGCCAATCGACCGCCCAGGCATGCTCGCCTTGGGTCAGCCCGACTTCGACGACTTCAGCACCCTGAATTTGCGCATACAGGGCATACATCCCAAAACAAGGCGGCAATGTCATCACCCGATCCACGCCGGGCCGAATCAACAGCCGCATCAACAGATCAATGCCCTCGTCTGAGCCGCGGGTGATTAAGACGTGCTCAGGGGTCGTTGACCAGTGTGCGCTCAGCGCCTCAACCAGGGCTTGCGGCTGAGGGTCTGGGTAACGGTTGAGCGGTTGGTCCTCGTCACTGGCCCACGGGTTTTCATTCGCATTCAGCCTGATTGGCGGGGCAAAATCCCCGCTGATCGCGCGCGCAGACGCGTAGGGTTTGAGCGTCCTAAGCTCGGGCCTGACCCAGGCCTCAAACGGAGCCGACGGCTCGGTCATGGCTCACCACCGGTGTCGCGAAGCCGAAGCTCAATTGCCAGTTGGTGGGCCCCCAGGCCCTCATGTCGGGCCAATCGGGCCGCCTTGGGGCCAAGCTGCTGGAGGCCTTCTGGGGTCGCGCTTTGAACAGTCATACGGCGCATGAAATCGGTGGCAGACAGCCCGGCATAGACTTTTGCCCAGCCACCGGTGGGCAAGACGTGATTGGTGCCTGAGATGTAATCGCCCAAGGCTTCGGGGGTGTGGTGGCCGACAAACACCGACCCGGCGGTGGTGATGTCGGGGACCCAGTCCAGCGCTCGGTCGCTGGCGAGTATGAGGTGCTCTGGCGCATAGCGATTGGCCACCGCCACGCCGTGTTCAATGTTGGGCACCACCAGGGCGCGGGCGTGAGCGAGCGAGGCGGCGGCGATATCGGCTCGATTTAATCGCGGCAGCAAGGCATCGATTTGAGTGGCGGTGGCTTGGGCCAATGCATGAGAATCCGTGACCAGCACCGCCTGCGAGTCCGGTCCATGTTCGGCTTGCGATAACAAGTCTGCTGCCACAAACGTTGGATTGGCGGTGCTGTCGGCCAGCACCATCACCTCGGATGGGCCGGCAGGCATGTCCATGGCCGCGCCATCGATGTCCAAAGCCACTTGGCGCTTGGCCTCGGTGACGAAACGGTTGCCGGGGCCAAAAATTTTGACCACGGCGGGCACGGTTTCGGTGCCATAGGCCATCGCGGCGATGGCTTGGGCGCCCCCGGCGATTAGAACGTGGTCAATGCCCAGTCGTTCGGCAATGGCCAACACGGCCGGATCCGCTCGCCCATCGGGACCCGGTGGGGTGGCGAGGACAACCTGTCGACAGCCCGCCAATCGCGCGGGCACGCCGAGCATGATGGCGGTCGAAGGCAGCGGGGCGCTGCCGGCAGGCACATACAGCCCCACCGCATCCAAGGGCCGCCATTGGGCCTGGCAGGTCACACCGGGCGCAGTGTCGGCGCTGTACGGCTGTGGGACGCCTTGGGCATGAAAGTGCTCAATTGTACCGATCGCGCTGTCAATGGCATCGATCAGGTCGTTATCGAGCTTGTTTTTGGCATCACTGATGGCCGCTTTGCTGGCCCACAGGGCGGGCGCAGGATGGGCATCAAAGCGTTGGCCCAGGTCGGTGAGCGCTTGATCGCCCCCGACACGGACCGCGTGGATGATTTCACCGACCGTCTCGGCCAAGTCGGCACTGCTTTCCAGCTCAGGGCGGGCCAGCAGAGTGGTCAGGGCTTCGTCGGTGGCGTCAACGGCGTAGATGGATAAACTCATGCCAACATTTTCTCCACCGGCAGCACTAAAATCGCCGAGGCGCCCGCGGCTTTGAGCCTCTCGAGGTGCTCCCAAAACACCTGTTCGGTGCACACCGCATGCAGCGCGACTCGATCAGGGCTGCCCTCTAAGGTTAAGACGGTGGGGGCTTCGGCCCCCGGCAACAGCGCCGTGATCTCGGTGAGTTTGTTTTTGGGGGCATGCATCATCACGTATTTGGTTTCATTGGCCTGGCGGACCCCTTCAATGCGGGTCATGAGGGTGTCGATGAGCGCTTCGGCCTCAGGGCTTAAGGCATTGGGACAGCGGTAGAGTCCCGCCTCGCTGACCAAGACCTCGTCGACCACCGCCAAGTGGTTGGCACGAAGCGTGGTCCCTGTCGAGACCAGATCCACAATGGCTTCGGCGGCGCCCATCGATGGGGCGATTTCAACCGCGCCGTTGAGGACCACAATGTCGGCCGACACGCCACGTTCATTGAGGTAGCGGCGGGTGAGTTGAGGATAACTGGTGGCCAAACGCTGTCCTGTCAGGTCTTGCGCGCCTTGAATGGCGCTTTGTTCTGGCGCTGCGAGCATTAACCGGCAGCGCCCGAAACCCAAGCCGACCAAGGGGGCAAAGCCGGTGCGCGCATCCAGCCCCTGTTCGAGGGCTTTTTCTTCGGCGACATTGCCCCCCACGATGCCCAACTGACACACGCCAGCGAGCAACAGCCGGGGAATGTCGTCATCACGGACCAGCATTAAGTCGATGGGCAGTGTCTCGCCAAACCAAAAGAGCTTGTCTTTGCTTTTGGCGAATTTCAAACCCGAGCGCTCCAGCAGCGCCAATGACTCTTCGGCCAGGCGTCCAGACTTTTGAATGGCCAGTTTCAGTCGAGTCATGCCAATGGCCCGGCGGGCGCGACGGGTGACTGCTGGGGGCGGGCGACGCGCTCCAATGCCATCCGGTAACCCCCGTGGCCAGACTCTAAGAAACGCGCGACCCGGCCGATGGTGGTCACGCTCACGCCGGTTTGGGCATTGATTTCTCGGTAGGGCAGGCCTTGCTCGAGGAGCTGCGCGACCCGCCAGCGATCCACCAACGCCTCGAGCTCAGCCGGCGTGGTCAGATCCCGAAGCAGCGCGCGGAGCTCATCGGGGGTGTCCATGGCCGCGAAGGCCTCTGCCAAGCTGGCGCGGGCGGCCCGGTTGGCTTGGGTGTGTTCGTTGTCAAGTTGCTTCATGGCCTGCCCCATTTGTCTTAATGTAATAGCGTGATATTACACTAGTACATTAAAACATGTCAAGCCCGGGCACCGATTTTTGGGGGGTGTGGCGCTGATGGGCACTTCACGCCAGATGTGGTTTACTGAAACCTGTGGACCAATCAGGAGGCGTTGATGGGACGAACAATCGAAAGGCGCACGTGGCGCTGGCTTGCGATCGTTGCGGCGGTGATGCTGTCATCAGGCTGTGCGCTCATGGCCCCCAAGGCGCCGCTGCCCACCGTTGAATCGGTGGATCTTGATCGGTACATGGGCCAGTGGTATGTCATTGCCAACATTCCCTACTTTGGCGAGCGGGGCAACGTGGCTGGCCGAGCCATCTATCGCCAGCGCAGCGATGGCCGAATGGATGACATCTACATCTATAAAAAAGGCAATTTTGATGCCCCAGATGAGCGCTTGGAGGGCGTGGCCTGGGTGGTGGATGAAACCACCCGCGCCGAATGGAAAGTGCAGTTTTACTGGCCGCTGCGATTTGGCTACTACATCGTCGGGCTCGACCCGGATTACCAGTGGTCGATGGTGGGCCACCCCACCCGCAACTACGCTTGGATCATGGCGCGTGAGCCGACCATGGATGACGCGCTGTATGCGCGCTTGTTGAGCCGATTCGAGGCCCTTGGCTACGATGCCGATCGGCTAAAAAAGGTCCCCCAGCGCCCAGAGCAGGTGGGTCAACCCGGCTTCCAATGACGCTGTCTACGCGGTTGGCGGGGCGTCGGGCTTCACTGTCCGGCGCCAGCGCATCCGCAGGGTAATCCATAACACCCCAAACAGCACCAGCGCACCGCCCAGCAGCAGGCGAGGCCCGGGCCGATCGCCCCAAAAAATGACCCCCATCAACACGGCCAGCACCGGGATGGACAGCAACACCGGCAGGAGTCGATTGACCTCGTGGCGCTGGACCAACCAATAAAACGTTCCGTGGCCCACAATGGAAGCCATGACCGCTGAGTAAGCCACGCCCACCCAGACCATGGGATGTTCACTGAAGCTCGCCTGGATGCCCTCGATCGGTGACTCCAACCAAAACGCCAGCACCAATAAGGGTGGAAACGCAAACAGGGCGTTCCAGGCCTGGAAGTTCATCACCTGAATATCTTTTAGTCGTCGCATTAATATGGTGCCTGCACCCAACGCCGTGGCCGATAACAACACCAACGCCAGCACGTCCAGCTGCGCCAAAATCAGCGGGTCAAACCCCATCACCAAAACCCCACCAAACGACAGTGCAATCCCAGACGATGTCCGCCATCCAATGCGCTCGCCCAAAAACACCACGGCAAAGACGGTTGAGATGGGAATATAGACCTGCATCAGCAGCGCCACTGAGGACACATCCGTTGAACGACCGAGTGCCATGAACAAAAACGCAAAATGCAGTGCCCCCACACACCAACAGGTGACGATCAGACCCCACCATTGCCCAGGCGCCGGTCGTCTCAGCAGCGGGAAGATCATCAAAAACACCAGCAGAAACCGCACCATTGTGTAAGTGATCGGCGCCATGTATTGCACGGCCCACGCTGAAATAATGAAGTTGCCTGCCCAAACAAAGCAAACCATGACCAGCAAAAAAAAGTGAGACAGCGGCATAACGTGGGGCCCTTTAATCAGGCGCTCATTGTGCCTGATTGTGACCCCACCAGAAACCCCCGTCAGTGCCGTCCGTCATGTGACCGATTCCCCGCCCATTGTCTCTTCATCTTCCCTTCATTGACGCGCGCGACCATGGCCCCATGAATGAGCTGTTGATCGCCTTTTTATTGGCCGCATCCGCAATGACTGGGCTGTGGGTGTGGCAACTGAGATCCAAGCGCGCCGATTGGGTGGATGCCGCGTGGGCCGCGAGCATTGGGTGTTTGGCGTTCTTGTTTGCCCTGTTGGGCGATGGCGCGGTGGAAAAGCGCATTCTCGCGGTGCTGGTGGCAGGCAGCTGGTCGGCCCGGCTGACGGCTCACATGATCACGCGGCTACTCGCCCATGACGATGAGGATGGCCGTTACCAAGCCTTGCGAGCCCACTGGGCGCCAAACGTCAACTTCAGGATGTGGCTGTTTTTCATGGCGCAGGCCAGCGTGGCATTTTTGTTTGCCCTGCCGGCGTGGGTGGTGGCCCAGGACCCTTCATCAGCGCTCGATTGGGCGGTCTTTGCCGGCGTTGCGATTTGGTTGATCAGCTTGGCGGGAGAATCGGTGGCCGATCAACAATTGGCCCGTTTCCGAGCCGACCCATCAAACAAAGGCCAGGTGTGTGATGTTGGCCTATGGCACTACTCCCGACACCCCAACTATTTTTTTGAGTGGCTTCACTGGTTCAGCTACCCACTGATCGCCTTTGGAACGCCTTTGAGTTGGATTGCGTGGTTGGGCCCTGTGGTGATGCTGATTTTTTTGTATCGGATCACGGGCATCCCGTATACAGAAAAACAGGCGTTAAAGTCTCGCGGTGACGCCTACCGCCGCTATCAAGAAACCACCTCGCCTTTTGTTCCGTGGAAAAAGAAAACGCCCTAGTCTGAGGTGAAAATCAGCTTTGGTCGACTGTAAAGTCCCCCCGCCACCACCGCCAAGACCCCAGCAGCCAGCGTCGTTGAGAGCACACATAACGCCACCCATAAGCCGTTGATCGGCTCCCCGCGGACCAGCTCCAAAATCAATACGTTTTGGCTGAGCAAAGGCACCAAGGTCATCCACTGCTCGGCTTTGGTGGGGTTGATCAAAATATACAGGCTGGGCAACATTGGGACCAACACCACCATCCCCATGTAGCTTTGTGCCTCTCGATAGCTTTTGGCGAATGAGGCCAAAATAATCAGCAGCGCTGCGGCGAACAATGCCGCCGGCGCCGTCATCACAAACACCCATGCAGCGACCTTGAAATCCAGGTTTAAGGTCATGTTCATGTTGTCGAGAGGCAAAAATCCCATGGCCACAACAAAAGCGACCAAACCCAAAATCAACGTCAACAATCCAAAGGTGGTGGTGGCCGCCAGTTTGCCGGCCATGATCTGCCAACGGGGCAGGGGGTTGATCAGCAGTGGCTCTAACGACTTCCGCTCACGCTCACCTGCCGTGGTGTCGGTGGCCATATGCATGGAACCGACAAACACCATAATCAAAATAAAGTAGGGCAAAAACGACAGCACCATCCCCCCGCGCGCTTCGGGGGTGGCCAGATCGACCGTCACCACATTGATCGGTCGGGTCAGTTCTGGATCCACGCCGCGCATTTGCAGACGCAATTGGGCAATGGTGCGGTTGTAGGCCGATAAATGCCCTCGCACCCGCCGAACGGTGGTGCCGGTATAGCGTCTCGATTGGTCGGCCAACACTTCGACAGACGCGCTGTGACCCGCTGTCCACGACTGACCAAATGATTCTGGAATGCGAACAATCACCTCCTCAGTCTCGTTCTTAATGGCCGCTTCAGGGTCATCGGGCGCAGGTTGAATCACCACCCCTTGGCGCTCTAAATAGCCGATCAAATTCGGTGCATGCTCCGCGCCCACCACGGGCAGTTCCAATGTGGTCTCTAAACGCTCGCTGGTTTGGCGTTCAGCAAAGCCCAACATCACCACCAACAAGACTGGACCAAACAGCGGACCAAAGACCAGGGTGGACAACACCACCCGCCGGTCTCTCAAGTTGTCTTTGATTTCTTTGAGCCACACCGCCTTCATGACAACAAGCCCTCATCGCTGCCGATCAATTTCACAAACGCATCTTCGAGGCCCGCTTCGCCGGATTGTTGAAGCAGCTCACGCGCGCTGCCTTGAGCAGCGACACGGCCTTTGGCAATGATGACAATGTGATCACACAAGGCTGCCACCTCTTGCATGATGTGCGTTGACAGCACCACGCATCGGCCTTGAGCTTTGAGCGTTAATAAGAACTGGCGAAGGGCTCGGGTCGTCATGACATCCAACCCATTGGTGGGCTCATCCAGCAACACCGTTTTTGGGTCATGGATCAGCGCCCGTGCGATGGCCACTTTTACGCGTTGACCTTGTGAAAACCCCTCGGTTTTTCGATCAATGAACGCGTGCATGTCCAACACATCACAAAACTCAGCCACGCGTTGATCGATCAGCGCGCGACTGAGGCCCTGTAACTGACCGTAGTAGGCCACATTTTCACGCGCGGTCAGTCGATCGTAGAGGCCGCGAGAGTCAGGGACCACACCAATGGCGCGTTTGACACCCAGCGTGTCACGGCGTGGATCGATGCCATCGATTGACATCGTTCCCGCATCGGGGGGCAGCAAGGTATAGAGCATTCGAAGCGTGGTCGTCTTGCCCGCCCCATTTGGTCCGAGCAGGCCTGTGATCTCGCCGTCTTTCGCTTGGAAGCTGACCTCATCCACCGCCACCACTTTGGATCGATCGAAGGTCTTTCGCAAGCCTTGGACATCAATCATGGTGTTGGCCCCAATAAATCAGTGAAAAACGGCTCATTGCCCAGTGCGGTCATGCAATCGGTGTTGAGCTCATCCACTTGAGGATCCTCGATGAACTGCGCGGCGATTTGAGCCAGACAGGGCATGGTGATGACAATGTGGCCCCGACCCGGCGCCACCAAATGCGTGCTGTTGGCGGACAGCGCATCGACTTCCGAACCATAGCTTGGGGGGGTGACCGGATCCAACGCCCCGGAGAGCAACAGCATCGGTGTGTCTCCGGTGTAGGGGTCATTGAAATCTTGAGGGACGCTGGCCTTGGGCCAGTCGGGACAAACTTCAGCATAAAGCTCGCCAACGCTGTCGCCCAATAACGTCTGACGCGCAGATGTTGCCTCTGGCCACCGCGGCCAGTCCTCAGCGCACCCCACCGCAAAATTCAGTCCCAACGCGATCACATCGCTCATCTGCTCGCTGACAATGACCGCTTGGGCGGCAATGCGCTCGGGTCGGTGGGTGGTCGCTGCCTCGTGAATCAGGTAAGGCAGCATCATTTGGCTGGCTGGATCGTAGGCCAAAAACCTCAGTGCGGTGGCCAAAACCGTTCTTGAAAACGTCATCTCAAGGGCCTCACCCAAGCGAGGGTGAGTGATGGTGATGGTCGGGCCATCGACCCAATTGGGGTAGGCTTGCTTGAGCTTGATAAAGGCCTCATCGAGATTCGGGAACGCCTCACCACACGCAGCGTCGGCCTGGCAGGAGGCAATGAGGGTCTCAAGCGCACGATCCAAGCTGGGGCCATGTTCTGCGCCCAACGCCAGGCGCATGGGCACGACCCCATCGAGCACCACAGAACGAACGCGCTCAGGGTGCATTTTGAGATAGACCTGCCCAAGGCGCGTGCCGTATGAGCCGCCGATGAGGTTGATCTCATCAAATCCCAAGTGGCTGCGCAGCCGATCCAAGTCACGGGCGGCTTCAGAGGTCGTATAGTGACGCACATCCGCCGACCATTCGGCAAGACACGCCAGAATTTCGTCTGCAGCCTGGCCCGGTGAGGGGTTCAGCCAGCTGGCCTGTTCGTCAAGTACACAGTCAAGGCGATTGGACTCGCCGGTGCCTCGCTGGTCAAGGAAGATCAAGTCGCGCTGGCGATGAATGTCTCGCAGCGCTCGGGTCATCACCGGTGCCATGTCTTGGGCCGACTGACCCGGCCCGCCGGCCAAAAAGAACACCGGGTCGGGCTGGGCCTGACCACTGCGGGCAGGCACCACCGCATAGGCCAGCTCAACCGCGTTGTCGGGGGTGAGTTCAAGGGCGGGGTTTTCGGGGACCATCAGTGTGCCGCAGCGCGCCTCGGTGGTGATTCGGCCGTTGAACGCACTCAGTTCACACAGCGCCAAGTCATCGTAGCGCTCTGCATGGCCAGGCAGCGCAAACAGCATAAGCGGCAACCACAGCACCCGCTCGGCAATGTGAGAAAACAGATTTCGCAAGGTTTTGCCTCTTATTGATCCGATATGTTGGACAATAGAGGCATTATGCACGGTTTAGTCGACACGCACCCACAGGCCAAAAGTCATGCTCGCGCTTGAAGTCAACAACTTACAAAAAACCTATGGCAACGGCGTCACCGCCCTCAAAGGCATCAACTTGGAGGTGCAAGAAGGCGACTTTTTTGCGCTGCTGGGACCCAACGGCGCGGGCAAGTCAACCCTGATTGGCATCATCAGCTCGTTGGTCAACGCCAGCAACGGGGAGACCAAGGTGTTTGGCACCAGCGTTCAAAAGAATCGCTCCAAGGCGATGGCCGAGATTGGCCTGGTGCCTCAAGAAGTCAACTTTAATCAGTTTGAAAAGCCTTTCGACATTGTCGTCAACCAAGCTGGGTATTACGGTGTGCCGCGGCGAATCGCCCGAGAGCGCGCCGAGCATTACTTGAAAAAGCTCGAGCTTTGGGACAAGGCCTTTTCTATGTCGCGGACCCTGTCAGGGGGCATGAAGCGCCGACTGCTGATCGCTCGAGCAATGGTTCATGAGCCAAGACTATTGATTCTTGATGAGCCCACCGCCGGTGTCGACATCGAAATCCGTCGTTCAATGTGGCACTTCATCGAAGAGATCAACCGCGCGGGTACAACGGTGATTTTGACCACGCACTATCTTGAAGAAGCAGAAAATCTGTGTCGCAACATCGCCATCATCGATCATGGGGAAATTGTTGAAAACACCACCATCAAAGACCTGTTGAGCAAGCTTGACCTTGAAACTTTTGTGTTGGATCTGCGCTCACCGATTGAAGCGCTGCCGGCGATCGAGGGCATCGAGTTGGTGTTGAAAGACGCGCACACGGTTGAGGCGTCGATCCCCAAGTCAAAGAGCCTTAATCGCTTGTTTCGGGCGCTTGAAGAGGCCGGCGTTGAGGTGGTGTCCATGCGCAACAAAGTCAACCGGCTAGAGGAGCTGTTCGTGCGGCTGGTGCACGCCGATGCCGAGGAAGTCAAAGAGGACGAACGATGAGCGAGAAAGTATCGGCCCGAAGTTTTTGGATTGGTTATCAAACCATCCTGATTAAGGAAGTGACCCGGATCATCCGCATCTGGGCGCAAACGGTGATCCCCCCGGTGATTACCATGACGTTGTACTTTGTGATTTTCGGCGCCATTATCGGCCGCCGGGTTGGCGAGATGGAGGGCATGCCCTACATGGAGTTCATCGTTCCTGGGCTGATTATGCTCACGGTCATCACCAACAGCTATGGCAATGTCACCAGCTCGTTTTTTGGCGCCAAGTTTGGTAAACACATCGAAGAATTGCTGATCTCGCCTTTGCCCCCCTGGATTATTTTGTTGGGTTACATCTCTGGGGCGGTGATCCGCGCGCTGGTCGTCGGCCTCTTGGTGTGGCTGGTGGCGTCGTTCTTTGCCGGCTTCCAGATGCACAACATTTGGGTGACCGCTTCGATCTTAATCTTGACCTCGGTGACTTTTGCCTTAGGCGGGTTCATCAATGGCGTCTATGCCCAAAAGTTTGATGACATCTCGATCATTCCCACCTTTGTGTTGCAACCAATGACCTACCTGGGTGGGGTTTTCTTCTCAGTCACGCTGTTGCCGGGCATTTGGCAACAGGTCTCTTTGGTGAACCCCATCGTCTATATGGTCAGCGCATTTCGCTATGGCATTTTGGGGATCAGTGACATGCCGCTTTGGGTGGCGTATGCCATCATCATCGGTTTTGGCACGGTGTTGTTTGCGGTTTGCCTGACTTTGCTAAACCGCGGCGTGGGGCTTCGGACTTAAAGCCAAAGCCCCGGCATTTGATCGCCGTTTGGTTTAGAGGTGGCTACTTAAGCTGAATGTTGCCCATGCCGCCGCCTGGGCCCATGCCGCCCGCTCCGCCGGGGCCCTCTTGCCCAGGCACGACGATTGAATTTTGGGCTTCGCGCTGCATGCGCTTGAGTTCTTCCATCGCGTTTTCAATCGCTTTTTCTGCCTCGTCAGCGAAGTGGCTGGCCGCCTCGCCAATGGTCTCGCCCGGCAACTCAAAGCTTAATGGCAAAGCGCCCGCGGGGGTCATCACCTGCGTGGAGCCCACAAACATCACCGAACGCGATGGATCGTCTTGGCCTGATGCGGTGACTGGCGTGAGGCGGCGGATCTGTCCGGCCCGTTGATCAGAAAACTGCTCCTCGCGGTAGAGGGCGTCTGGGTCCATCCGCAGTTGGTCTTGAATCGATTGTTCTGTCATGCTCAGTCTCAATGAATGGGAATACAATCTAGTGTAGGCGATGTCGTTGACGCATGTGTCATTGAAGCGGTTTAGGATGGAGCCAATGAGACGCCAAATCTTTGCAAATTTCAGATCGATTGGGCGGCACGCCGTCGCAGGCGCACTGCTGGCAGCGGTTTGGGCGAGCTTGGGCCTGACCGCCGAGAGTCAAGCGCAATCTCAAGTGCAGTCCCAAACCCAGCTGGCCTCGAATGAACGCGCCAGTGTGGTGGTGCTCACGGTGGACGGTGCAATTGGCCCGGCCACGCGAGATTACTTGGTTGAGGGCATTGAACAGGCTGAAAACAGCGACGCGGCATTGGTGGTGATTGAGATGGACACCCCAGGCGGGCTGTCTGACTCGATGCGCGATATCATCAAAAAAATACTGAACGCTGAGGTGCCCGTGGCCACCTGGGTGGGACCGCCTGGCGCGCGCGCGGCGAGTGCGGGCACTTATATTCTGTATGCCAGCCACATTGCCGCGATGGCCCCGTCGACCAACTTGGGGGCGGCCACGCCCGTCCAAATCGGCGGTGGGGGCAGTGAGCCCGCCGACGGGCCGGGCAACAGCCCCATGGAGCGGCTGGCCGATGCGCTACAGGGCGATGAGGAACCCTCTGCCAGTGAAGACGCCGCCGGCGACGCGGCCGATACGGCTGACTCGGCCGACTCCACTGCACCGGCGGCGCCGTCCGAGGCGCCCGCGGACACCGGCCCCGAACCCAGCGCCACGGAGAAAAAAGTCCTGGAGGATGCGGTGGCCTATATTCAAGGCTTGGCCGAGCGCCACGGGCGCAATGCCGAGTGGGCTGAGCAGGCGGTCAGAGAGGCCGTGAGCCTGACCGCAAGTGATGCGCTGGCTCTGAACGTGATTGATGTGGTTGCAGAGGACTTGCCCGAGCTTTTGGCGCAAATCGATGGCCGCACCGTCAAGATGCACGCCGGCAGCGAAGTGATCGAGGTGTCGGATGCCGATATCGAGACCATCGAGCCTGATTGGCGCAATAAGCTGCTGACTGTGATCACCAACCCCACGCTCGCTTATATCTTGCTGATGGTTGGCATCTATGGATTAATCTTAGAAGGCTATAACCCGGGCGCGTTGGTGCCAGGGGTGATCGGCGGGATCAGTCTATTGCTCGCGCTGTATGCATTCCAGATTTTGCCGATCAATTTTGCAGGCTTGGCATTGATGCTTTTGGGCTTTGCACTGATTGCAGTCGAGCTGTTTGTGCCCTCATTTGGGATACTGGGCATTGGAGGGGTGATGGCAGTGGTTTTCGGTTCAGTGATTTTGATGGACTCAGGCGTGCCTGGGTTTGGCATCAACACAGGTTTGATTATCGCCATGGGTTTGAGCGCGGCGTTTGTCTTTGCGGTGATCTTGTACCTGGTGACGCGGTCTTTGAAAAAACCCACCGTCAGCGGCACCGAGATGTTGATTGGGGAGGTTGCCGAAGTCATCGCCGAATTCGCCGATGGTCGCGGGCGGGTGCATATCGATGGTGAGGACTGGCAGGCGACGGGTCCAGAGACACTCACACGCGGTCAACAAGCCCGGGTGGTGGGGATTGATGGTTTGAAACTGAAGGTCGAGCCCGTCGCGGATACAACCGCTTAAATAGTTTTTTTAGGAGTCGATGATGAGTTTAGATTTTCTTTATTTTGTAACCACCGTGGTGGTGGTGTTGGTGGTGTTGATCGCCAACGTCATCAAGGTCTTGCGAGAATACGAGCGAGGGGTGATTTTTACTCTGGGTCGCTTTTATAAAGTGAAAGGGCCTGGCTTGATCATCGTCATTCCTTTTATCCAGCAAATCGTTCGCGTGGATCTTCGAACCATCGTGATGGATGTGCCCACACAAGATGTGATCTCGTATGACAACGTGTCTGTCAAAGTCAATGCGGTGCTTTATTACCGAGTGGTCGATCCACAAAAAGCGATCATCAACGTTGAGCGGTTTATGGATGCCACCAGTCAGCTGGCGCAAACCACATTGCGCTCGGTGCTGGGCAAGCATGAGTTGGATGAAATGTTGTCTGAGCGCGACAAGCTCAACGAGGACATCCAAGAAATCCTGGACCGCCAAACCGATGCTTGGGGCGTGAAAGTGGCCAACGTTGAGATTAAGCACGTGGATCTTGATGAGTCCATGATCCGCGCGATCGCTAAACAGGCTGAGGCTGAGCGTCAGCGGCGGGCCAAAGTGATCCATGCTGCCGGTGAGCAAGAGGCCGCCAAAAAGTTGGTCGAGGCGGCCTCCGAGCTGTCCGAGGCCGGTGGTGCCATGCAGCTTCGCTACATGCAAACGCTGACCGAAATCGGGGGTGAGCAAAACACCACGGTGGTCTTTCCCATGCCCGTTGATCTAATGGAAGGCCTAAAAAAGATGATGCCTGAGTCGAAGTAAGGCCTAAAAACCCGTCAGTCATCCCACTCGGGTGACAGCGAGGCTGGGGCACACAGTCGCCGGTCTTTATCCAATTCGGCGATGCGCTGGTGGTCGTCGAGGCTCAGGGCGAAATCAAAGATTTCAAAGTTTGCTCGAGCATGGTGAATGTTTGAGGTGGCGGGAATCGCAGCCACCCGATCTTGTTCAATCAGCCACCGTAAGGCCACCTGGGCGGCCGTTTTGTCGTACTGCGCGCCAATTTCCCAAAGCACCGTGTCGTTAACCACGCCGGCTTTGGCCAACGGCATGTATGCCGTCAATACGAGGTTGTGACGAGCGAGCACCCGTCTTAAACGTTCTTGGCCCAAGTAAACGTGGTACTCCACTTGGTTGGTGACCAGCGCGCCCGGCCCACAAAAGGCCATCGCTTGCTCGGTTTGATCGATGTTGAAGTTGCTGATGCCGATGTGGCGGGTCAAGCCATCGGCCCGTGCCCGCATCAAGCCCTCTAAGGTGGGGTTCATGCCCTGGCCTTCAAAGAGTGGCCAGTGCAGCAGCAACAGATCAACATAATCGGTTTGCAGCCGATCCAGGCTTTCTTTGACCGAGGCCAATAAATCATCTGGGGTGTAGCGGTCCACCCAAACTTTGGTGGTGATGAACAGCTCATTTCTGGGGAGGTCGCTGCGGGCGAGATTGCGCCCCACGTCGGCTTCATTTTTATAGATCTGGGCGGTGTCAATGTGCCGATAGCCAATGTCCAGGGCTTCCGGGATGACCTCGTCGAGCTGTGCGCCCCCCAGCTCCCATGTTCCCAGGCCCAAGGCGGGCATGTTCAAACCATTGGCAGCGAGGCTGGGCACATCAACCATGAAAAAACTGTCTCCGTTGTTGGGGGGTTAAGCCGTCAGACTGAAAGTGAAGCGTCTATGGTCGCGCATCTGAGCGCGATGTCAAGGACTGAACTGACCTTTGACCCGAACATAGTGTTCAGCGGAGTATTTCAGCGCATCCACCTCATCTTGGCTGAGTGGGCGCGCGGCAGTGGCTGGCTGGCCCCGATAAAGCAATCCCGACTCGAGATGTTTGCCCGGACTGACCAAGCTGCCCGCAGCAATCATGACGTCTGACTCAATGACGGCCCCATCGAGGACAATGGCGCCCATGCCGATCAGCACGCGATCTTTAATGGTGCAACCATGCAAAATTGCCCCATGCCCGACCGTGACATCCTGGCCGATCACCAAAGCGTGACCACCCGGGGTGTAGGGCCCATCGTGAGTGACATGGCCAATCACGCCGTCTTGAATGTTGGACCGATCACCGACTTCGATGGTGTTGACATCGCCGCGAAGCACCGCCTGTGGCCACACCGAGACATCGGCACCCAAACGAACTTGGCCGATGACAGTGGCGGCGGGGTCGACATAGGCGCCCTCGCTCAGTTGGGGATGGTGGTCAAGGAAGCTGCGCATGCTCATCGCCCTATTGTAGTGTGAACCTCGTTACAATAACGCCTCATCCGTCAACAACGTCCAAGCCCACATGCGCGCTCACATCGAAGAATTGGTCACTCAGGCTTTGGGGTATCTCAAACGCGACGGCGTGATTGGGGACGATATTGGCACCGCCATTCAAGTCGAGCCCACCAAAGACCGCGCTCACGGTGACTATGCCTGCAACATCGCCATGGTGTTGGCAAAGACCGCCAAAATGGCACCCACTGAGTTGGCTAAAAAAATCCTTGACCGCGTGCCGGCATCGAAGCGTGTCAAGAGCATCGAAATTGCAGGGCCGGGGTTCTTGAACTTTTTTGTTAGCGGCCATCACCTCAAAATTGTCGTGCGCGAGATTTTGGCCAAAGGGGCAGACTATGGTCGTGCGCCCGCCAACACCCTGCCGCCGGTCTTAATTGAGTTTGTCAGCGCCAATCCCACTGGCCCTTTGCATGTCGGCCATGGCCGCGGGGCCGCGTATGGCGCCAGTGTGGCGTCGATCTTGGAAGCGGCAGGCCACCCTGTTGAGCGCGAGTACTATGTCAACGATGACGGTCGACAAATGGATATTTTGGCCGTTTCCGTGTGGCTTCGGTATCTCGAGCTGGCCGGCGAGCGTGTGCGCTTTCCAGACAATGCGTATCAAGGCGATTATGTCTACGACATCGCTCGCCAAGTCAGGTCTCGCCACGGCGATGATCTGCGCCACCATGCCCACGAGGTGACCGAGGGTCTCCCCGCCGATGCCAACCAAGAAGGTGATGCTGAGGCCCACATTGATGCCTTGATTGCGCGAACGCGAGCGCTGCTGGGTGATGAGCAGTACGAGGCGGTCTTTGCCATTGCGCTGGAGGCCATGATCGAAGACATCCGACAAGATCTGGGCGAGTTCGGCGTTCATTTCGACCGCTGGTATTCTGAAAGAAGCCTGCACACCTCAGGCGCCCTAGAGCAAGCGTTGGCCAAGCTCGAAGCCAAAGGTTGGTTGGAGACCCGCAACGGGGCGGTGTGGTTCAAAGCGTCTGAACTTGGAGATGATAAGGACCGCGTGGTGGTGCGAGACAATGGTCGCAGCACCTACTTTGCCTCTGATGTGGCGTATTTGCTTGATAAGCTCGAGCGCTGCTCAGGTCAGGCGCTGTATATTTTTGGGGCCGACCACCACGGCTATGTCCCCCGTCTTAAGGCCGCAGCCAAAGGGCTGGGCCAAGATCCCGATCGGCTGGATTTCCAGCTGGTGCAGTTTGCGGTGCTCTACCGCGAGGGCCAAAAGCTTCAAATGTCGACCCGCTCGGGTGAGTTTGTCACTTTGCGTGATTTACGTGATGAGGTGGGCAATGACGCCGCGCGATACTTTTATGTCATGCGCTCGCACGAGCAGCACCTGGATTTTGATTTGGATCTTGCCAAATCAAACGCCAACGAAAACCCCGTTTTTTACATTCAGTACGCGCATGCGCGCATCCAAAGCATCTTTGCCAAGCTCGAAGAGTCTGGGCAACGTCATAATCCAGCGATTGGCGAAGCCGCCATTTCACGGCTGGATGCTGAGCCCGAGCAAGTCTTATTGCGGCAACTGGGCCGGTATCCTGAAGTGCTTGAGAATGCGGCTCAGCGCCGCGCGCCGCACGTGTTGGCGCACTACCTTCACGACATCGCCGCGGAGTTTCATTCTTGGTATAACCACTCACAATTCCTTGTCGATGACGACGATCTCAGAAACGCCCGCTTGAACCTTGCCCAAGCAACGGCCCAAGTGCTCCGCAATGGCTTGGGGTTGATTGGGGTCAGCGCACCGGAGTCGATGTAGTGGCCAGGCGTCAAGCCAAGCGCGCATCCACCTCATCCAATGCGATCACGGTGGCGTTTGTGTTGGGCTTGGTCAGCGGCTTGGGTTTGGCCACTGTCGTGGGCTGGTTGGGGTCAGATGATGATGCCCGCCCGCAAAGCGGATTGGCTCAACAGGCCAATGAAATCCCCGAAGAAGAGATCGCTCCCCCGCGGCGCTATGAGTTCTTTAGCGTGTTGCCCGAGGTTGAGCGGGTGGTGCCAGAGCGTGAGATGGCTGAACGCGTGGCCACCTCAGATGCAGAGCCTCAACGTCAGTACCGACTGCAGGCGGGCTCTTTTAGGGCCAACAGCGACGCCGAATCGCTCAAAGCCGAGATCACATTGTTGGGATTGAGTGCAGAGGTCCAGTCGGTTACTGTTGATGATGAGACCTGGCACCGAGTTCGGGTGGGGCCCTTCGACAGCGCTCGCCAAGCGGACGGTGCCCGGCGTCGCCTGCAAGATAATGGCTTGGAGGCACTGGTCTTGACCGAGGGCTAGGGCCCGTCACCACAAGGAGAACACCTGCATGCTTGAATTGATCATCGCGGCCAACAGCTGGCTCAATGGCATTGTCTGGGGCCCTCCGTTCATGATTCTGCTGGTGGGAACGGGTGCGTTTTTGACCTACAAGCTGGGTTTTTTCCAGTTCCGGTTTCTCCGCCACACCTGGGCCAACAGCTTTGGCGAGATGTTTAAGCGCAATGCCAAGGTTGAAGAGGGCGCGATTTCGCCATTCCAAGCCGTGGCGGCTGCCATGGCGGCGACCATTGGGGTGGGCAACATCGCCGGCGTGGCGACCGCCTTGGTGCTCGGCGGCCCTGGCGCGATCTTTTGGATGTGGATGGTGGCCTTGGTGGGAATGGCCACCAAGCTTGCTGAAGCCACCTTGGGCCTCAAATATCGCCACATCGATGCCAATGGCCACGTCTCAGGCGGTGTGTTCTACTACATCGAAAAAGGATTGGGCCCGCAATGGAAATGGCTCGCCGTGGCGTACGCTTTCTTTGCAGGCATTTCTGCCTTTGGCTTGGGCAACATGGTTCAATCGAATACCGTTGCGCAATCCATGGCCACCGGCTTCGGGGTTCCCAATTGGGTCACCGGCCTGGTTCTGGTGGTGTTGGTGGGCGCGGTCACTTTGGGGGGCATCAGCCGAATCGCCAGCACGGCTGAAAAAATTGTTCCGGTGATGGCGGGCGCTTACATCTTCGGTGCGCTGGGCGTTTTGGCGGTGAACATCACCGAAGTCCCAGGGGCCTTCATGATGATCATTCAGTATGCCTTCGAGCCCGCACCCGCGATGGGTGGGTTTGCCGGCGCAAGCGTGGCCGCCGCGATTCGGTATGGCATCGCGCGGGGCATCTTTTCGAACGAAGCCGGGCTGGGCTCGGCTTCCATTGTCCACGCCCAGGCCAGGAACACCCCGTTTCGTCAGGGCTTTTGGGGCATGTGGGAGGTCATTATCGACACGCTGTTGGTGTGCACTTTGACTGCCTTGGTGATTTTGGTCACTGGGGTTTTGGAGTCGGGTGAAAACGGTGCGGTGCTGACAACGGCGGCGTTTGAGAGTGGGCTGACCGGTCCAGGCGCTTACGTGATCATTGTCTCTATTGTCTTTTTTGCCTACACCAGCATGCTCACGTGGAATTTTTATGGCGAGAAGAGCTGGGAGTACCTGTTTGGCCAAAAAGTGGTGCTGCCTTACCGGCTGGTCTTTTTGGTGTTTGCTTTTTTGGGTCGATCGGGGGTTTGGAGCTTATTTGGGACATTGCCGACACTTTCAATGGCTTAATGGCGGCCCCCAACTTGATCGCCTTGATTTTGCTCGGTGGCGTGTTGGCGAAAGAGAAACTGGATTACTTCAACCAGCTTCGAGATAAAGCCAAAAACTCTATCAACGACGTTTGAGGCGAATCAGTGCCGAGATATCGCGACTGGTCTGATCGGTCGCGACCACTTTTTCGTAGTCGGGAATGGCTTGCTTGAGAACGGTTGAGGCCAGGCCGGCTTGCGTGGCCACGCGCTCACAAATCTTTAGGTCTTTGACCAAAAGGTCGGGAGCAAATCCGACCTCAAACTGGTCTTCGAGCATGGTGTGACCTCGCTTGTCTAAGAACCAACTGCCCGCGGCGCCGCCACTGAGCAATTCGAGCATGGGCGCTTTGGGCAGGTCCAGCTTCTCTAGAAGCGCCAACGACTCGCATACTGCTTCTGCAATGCCGGCGACCATCAATTGGTTGACCGCCTTGGCGGCCTGGCCGCGGCCGGGTGAGCCCAGGTGTTGCGTGGTCCTGGCGTAGGCATTCAACACCGGCTGTACCTTTTGAAAGGCCGCCCAATCACCCCCGGCCATCACCGACAGCACGCCCTGGATGGCGCCCTCGACGCCCCCGGTGACCGGCGCATCGATGGCACTGACCCCAGTCTCGGCAAGCCGTTGAGCCACATGCTCGGCTGTGGTGGGGGCAATGGTCGAGTGGTCGATCAGGATCTGCTCTGGGCGGAGCTGACCGTCCAGTTGATCGATGAGGCCAATCACATCTTGATCGGCGGAGACACACATCACCACCACATCCACAGCGCCGGCCAAGTGGGCGGGATCCTCGCCAAGCAGCGTGTTGGGGTGCTGCTCAACAAAGGCGCGTGCTTTGTCCTCGCTTCGGTTCCAAACGGCTTTGAGTAAGCCTTTGGCGTGAAGGTGGCCAGCCATCGGCCAACCCATGGCGCCGAGTCCAATCCAGCCGACAGTTGGGGTGCTCATCAGGTGTTCTCCAAGTAAGTATATGATTGCAGTCCGCTGGCCAGCAGGGCTTTGAGCTGTTGGGCCTCGTCTTTGGCCAATTGGGCGTTGGCCACCTTGGTTTGACAGGCGGCCATGAGGGCATCGCTTTGGTAGCCCACATGGTCCAAAAGGGCCTCGGCGCTGTCGCCTTGGCGAAGCTGATCGAGGGTCATGCCCTGATCGGTCAACCAGACGTTGACCGTGTCGGTGTCGCCGAATAAGTTGTGGATATCGCCCAAAGTCTCTTGGTAAGCGCCTGCCATGAAGATGCCCAAAAGATAGGGCTCGTCGGCCCGCAGTGCGTGCACAGCCAGCGTTTGGGTCAAGAGCCCGCGGTCGACGTAATGGTCAATGCGACCGTCGGAGTCGCAGGTCAAGTCCTCCAACACCGCCCGACGGTCGGGGGTCTCATTTAAGCGCGCCAAAGGCACGATGGGAAAGACTTGGTCAATGGCCCAGATGTCTGGCAGCGACTGAAAAATCGACAGGTTGATAAAGTACTTGTCTGATAGAAGCCAGCGGATGCGGTCTCTCAGCTGACGATGGCGGTCATTGTCGCCATCGAGTCGATCGACCAGCCGGCTGAGGATGGCGGCATGCAATGGCTCGAGCTCAGCGCGTTCGCTTAAGTCCAAAGCGCCGGTGACAAACCCTGCTTTGCCCTCTTGAACCCAATGCTCGGCTTCATGGAAACACTCTTCAGGCGACATGTCATCGGCTCGATTCAACAGCTCATGCAGTTCAGACACCACGCGCGCGCTGGTGGCACTGGGCGGCGCAGGGGCCGGTGGCGGCGTCTCGGTCGCTGTGACATGGGTGACCAATACCGCATGGTGCGCAGTCAGGGCGCGTCCAGACTCCGAATACAAGATGGGCTCGTCCATGCCGGCGTGGTCGCAGACGGATTTGAGCGTTTGAACAACGGTTTGGGCGTATTGATCCAAGGTGTAGTTCATTGAGCAATACGATCGGGTCGCCCCACCTTCATAGTCCACGCCCAAACCGCCCCCAATATCAAGTGTTTGGATGGGCATTCCGAGCCGTTTGAGTTCAACATACAGCCGACCCGCCTCTTCGGTGCCTTTGGCAATGTCTCGCAAATTCGAGATCTGTGAGCCCATATGAAAGTGCAGCAGCCCCAGCCAGTGGTGTTTGCCACTTGAGCGGGCGGTTTCGCTCAAGGCGATCAACTGCTTTGGCGATAAGCCAAACTTCGCACGGTCACCGCCGGTGTTTTGCCACAGGCCCGCCCCCAGCGAGGCCAGTCGCGCACGCACGCCCAGCCTTGGTGTGATGCCCATTGCGGTGGCCTCTTGATCAATCAACTGCCACTCGTTGGTTTTTTCGATCACGATGCGGGTGTCCAAACCAAGCCTGAGGCCAGCCAAAGCCAGTTTGATGTAGGCGCGGTCTTTATAGCCGTTGCACACGATGGTGGTGCCGGGACGGGCCATGGCCAATGCCGTGATCAGCTCTGGTTTGGAGCCGACTTCCAAGCCCATCCCTTCAACTTGGGCCAGGGTGTTCACCACACTCGCCTGCTGGTTCACTTTGATGGGATACAGTGCTGTGTAGCCTTTTTGGTATCCGGTCTTTTGGATGGCGGTGTTGAAGGCAGATTGCAATGTTGTTGCACGGGCCTGCAGAATTTGGGGAAAACGCAAGAGGATGGGCAGACGAAGGCCACGCTCTTTCGCCGCATTCACCGCATCATTGATGACCACGGTGCCTGATTCAAGGCACGCCACCATCTGTCCGTCAGCGTTGATGCCAAATAAGCCTTCAGCCCATCGGTCGATGGCGTAACGATCATGTGCATCGGTCATGGAGCCCATTGTAACGGTCTCTCTGTCGGGATAGGCACTTCGGGCGTGCCTTCGGCTGGGGTGTTCGTCATGCTGCCAAGCGATGAACTGTCAGTCGCATCGAAATTGACGCCTCTCGCCACCCGCGACTTTTAAAGACCTGTGTCTACAAGGCCAGGCCTCACGCCTGTGCCGACTCAGCGTGGTTGACCTGCCCATCTGAAAAGTGATGCGGTAAACTATAGGCGCGGTGTGCGGGTGTAGTTCAATGGTAGAACCTCAGCTTCCCAAGCTGATGACGTGGGTTCGATTCCCATCACCCGCTCCAATTTCTGGGGCCATTTAAAACGCTGCATGCGCTTTTTCGGTAAGCTGGCGTGCCGAAAGACACCCGAGGGCAAGGATCCGAATGCTTCCCACACAGCACACTTGGTTCAGCGAGTTCTATCAGCCAGAAGGCGTGGCGCTTGCTTGGACCATCGAGTCGCATTTGGCTCATGAAGTGACCGACTATCAGACCATTGATATTTACAAAACGACCCACTGGGGCCATTTGATGGTGATTGATGGTTGCGTCATGCTCACCAGCCGCGACAACTTTATTTACCACGAGATGCTGACCCACCCAGCCCTGTTTTCGCATCCCAACCCAAAAACAGTCTTGATCATCGGCGGTGGTGACTGCGGGACGTTAAAAGAAGTGCTCGCCCACCCGGGCGTGGTGAAAGTGACCCAGGTCGAAATCGACGAGAAAGTGACCCGACTGTCCGAGCGGTTTTTCCCCGAGCTTTGCGAGCGCAACCAAGACCCGCGTGCGCAGCTGTTGTTTGACGATGGCCTGGCCCACATCCAAGCCCTTGAGCCTGAGAGCGTTGATGTGATCATTGTGGATTCCACCGATCCCATTGGGCCCGCCGAGGGATTGTTTGGGCCTGCGTTTATCAAAGACTGCCATGCTGCGCTGAGCCACGAGGGGGTGCTTGTCCAACAAAGTGAGTCGCCGCTGCTGCACTTGCCCTTGATCGAGGGCATTCGAGCCAACATGCGGGCCGCTGGTTTTAGTCAATGTGAGACCCTGGGGTTTCCCCAACCGTGCTACCCCTCGGGGTGGTGGTCAGCCACGGTCGCCAGCAAAGGCGGTCCGCTGCAGCCTCCGACTGAAGCGCGTTTTAATGACGCTCAGCTGGCGACCCGCTACTACAACCCAGCCGTTCATGCCGGCGCTTTGGGCACTCAGCTGGGTCTCATTGAGCGCTGAGTTGAGCGCGCCCCAGTGTCAATCTTGACGGGGGTCTGGGCAGGGCCCAACTCGCCGAGCGGTGAGGTTCACGGTCATGCTCAGCTCACCTGCGGGCGTGAGGACAGTGTTATTGATGACCCCGCTGGCGTTATCGCCATTGAGCTCGATGTCCGCCTCAATGTCCAGTGAGGTGCCCTCTGGCCCTTGGCAGGTCATCGAGTAGATCATCTGGTTGGGCTGCAGGCGCTGCTCAGTCATCTCGCATGCCTCAATGTCTTGCTGCATGAATTGACCAGAGGCCAAATCGGCCTCGGTCACACAGCTCTCAAAGACCTGCGTTTGTGGCTCATCGGCGTTATCAAAACGCAGCTCATTGGTGTATTCCCAAAGGCCTGGGTTGAGGTTGAGTGGCTGAGCTTGAGCGGTTTGACCCACCAAACCCAGGCCCAGATAACACAAGGCGATAAGACACCAAAACTGACGCTGCATGAACCGTCCTTTTAAGACCAAATCAAGAATCTGGCCTCAAGTATAAAGCGTTGAGGCCCCAGCTGTCTGAGGGGCTGGGGCCTCAACAAAGCCCTCGGGGCTAAAACTCACCCCGCAGGCCGACGGTCACGTTGCGACCTGGCAGGGGTGCGTAATCGCGCAGGTATGAGGTATGAACGCGCGCCTCATCGTCCAACAAGTTGTTCCCCTGCACAAATGCAGTCAAAGCGCCCCCGGCTTTATCAAAGCGGTAGGCCAGCCGCGCGCTGACCAGATCGTAGCCTGGGGTTTCAGGTTCGGCGTGCGCTGTTTTGTCTTGATCAAACATGTGCTGCCATTCGATGCCCGCGCGCCATGGCCCTGCGTGCCAGTCGAGGCCAAGTTGGACTCGCTGCGGTGAAATTCTGGGCAAGTTCTCGCCATCGTCGCGCTTGCCGCGAACCCAATCATGACTGGCATGGACATCAAAGTCACCCAAGCCTGTCTCATGAATCTGCCACGTGGCAATCAGCTCAGTCCCGTACAGCTCAGCATCGGCCTGAGTGGCCAGGCGCAGCGGAAACCCATCGAGCATCTCATCGGTGTCGGCAAAGTAGATGAAATCACTCACATCTTTGTAAAAGGCATTCGCTTTAAAATCAAACGCGGCGCTGTGATGGTGTATTCCCCAGTCCCACGCCACGCTGGTTTCTTTATTCAACGCATCTGACCCGCGCTCATAGGCAAACGTGGCCAAGTGCGGACCGTTGGCAAACAGTTCGCTGGCCGAGGGTGCCCGCTCTGAGTACGACACATTGAGGGTGCTTTGCCATTCGTTGCTGAACCGCCAAATCGCACCCACACTTGATGAGAACGCATCGAACTCACGGTGATCTTGGCCAAACTCAAAGGCCTCGTGATGGTGTTCATCGTGCTCATCATGATGCTCATCGCCATGGTCGTCATGGTGCTCGTCATGGTCATGATGCCCCTGTGAGTGCATGAGATCGGCCTGGATGTCGGTTTGTTCGAACCGCGCGCCGAGGTTGACCGTGACATCGCCCCAAGTCTTTTCTTGCAAGCCAAACAACGCCAATGACTCGGTGGTGTTCGGTGCCACGTAAGCTTCCGCGCCCACAGAGCTGAAGTCTTGGTCATCGTACTGGAGACCAAATGCCCCTACCCAGCCGGCAATCGGCTGGCTTTCCAGCTCAAGCCGAGCTTGGGTGGTTTCAATATCGAACACTGTGCCGTGCATCGTGTCGCTGTGGTCGTGGCCGTCATCGTGTGCATGATCATCATCATGTCCATCGTCATGTCCATGGTCATGTCCATGGTCATGGCTGCCGCCATCGGCCGCCATTTCGACTTCTTCGTGGTGGTAGTCGTTGTGGCCCATGCGGACCGTCAATCGTTCAAACCCGGGCAAGGGCCGCATGAGACCGGCTTTGANGTCATAGCTTGTTTGCTCCATGTCGATGGCCGCGAAGAACGCCTCTTCGCCATGCGCATCGTGGCTGTCATGATCGTCATGGTCATCATGGTCATCATGGTCATCATGCTCGTCATGATCGTCGTGGCTCTCATGACCTTCCTCACCGTGCATGTGGGGGGCGGGGATGCCGTAATCGGTGGTGTAGTGACGGACCGAGGCGCCGATAAAGCCCCGATCGCCGATAAAGCTCAGCCCAAAGGTGCCCGACTGGCTCTCAACGAAGCTGTTCTCCAACAGTCCATCGTTGTGCTCGTCGCCGTGCTCATCATGATGTTCGCCCGCGTGGTCATGATCATGGTGCTCGTCTTCGTGATGATCGTGATCATGTTCGCCGTGATGAATGTCGCGCTCAGCCATGCCTGGGATTTCATAGTCGTTGCTGTCGCGCCAGCTGCCGTCTAAATGCCAGGCCCATCGCCCACCCCGCCATCCAGGCGCAGCACCCCGGAGGTTTCATCGGCGACGGTGTTGCCCCGCACCTCATAGGCGCCAGTGAAAGGCGCCATTGGCACGGTCGTGGGGATTCGGTTGTCGATCAGGTTGACCACCCCGCCCACGGCGCCAGAGCCATACAGCAATGTGGCTGGGCCTCGCAGGATCTCGATTTGATCGACCAGCAGTGGGTCTGCGGTGACGGCGTGGTCATCGCTGGAGCTGGCCGCATCGGCGGTGGAGAGCCCGTCTTCCAAGACCCGCACGCGGGTGCCGCCTAAGCCACGGATGATCGGTCGACCCGAACCGGGCCCGTAATACGACGATTGCACCCCAGGCTGTCGAGCCAAAGTCTCTCCTAAGGTGACGCCACGGCGATCATCGAGTCGTTCACCGGCCAAGACATCAATGGGCTGCGCCGACTCCAACGCCGTGCGCTCCAAGGGCAGTGCCTCAACCACAATGCGCTCCAGTTCTTCAGGGTGGGTGGGCGTTTGATCGTCGTCAGAGGGCGTCTCGGCCAGCGCCCAAGGGCTGGCGATTAAGGCAACAGAGATGGAGATTGGCAACAGCCGACGTTTCATTGGTCTGAACTCCTACATTGGCGTTAAATCTGAATGAATCAAGTAATGATATATCATTCCAAAACGGTTCTGCAAGACCCCGACAGGCTTGATCAGCGTGGTGAACCTGAAGCCCCCTCAGGGCGCGTAAAATGCCCTCAGTGACCGAACACTTGGGAGCATGGCCACCGTGACAGAACTGATACCGATTTTTGGCATTGCCGCTGGCGTGATCATCGCCGTGGCGGTGTTCACTTGGCTGTATTTTGAGTCCAGGCACAAACGCGACGCGCTGTTGGAACTGGCCCAGCGGGCCGAAAACCCTGAACAGCTCGCCGAGATTGTCAAAAGCCTCGAAGACCCCCATCCCGCATCCGACGATAAAAGCGCAAAACGCAGCGGCTTAATCACCCTGTTTGTGGGCGTGGGCATCTACATGCTGGGGTCGATGGCGCTGGGCGCTGTGGTTCAAGCGGTGGGCACGCTGGTGGCTTTCATTGGCGCAGGCGTTTTGCTGGCGGCGTTTATATTCCCCCGCGATCGCCAACCATGAACGTTCGACACTGGGCGGACATGACCGCGCTTGAATTGACCCAGTGGGTCGATCAGGTCAGCGATCGCGCCGTCGCCTGTGTGGTGCTCGGCGCCACCGAGCAGCATGGGCCCCATTTGCCCATGGGCACCGACACCGACATCGGTTGTGGCCTGCTCGATCACGCCTTGGCCCTGTTGGATGATGTGCCCGTCGTGGTCCTGCCGCCACTGCCCCTGGGTGCCAGCGATGAGCACACTGGATTTGCAGGCACCCTCTCGGTTCAACCGGCGGTGTTCATTGAGCAGCTGATGGCCTACGGTCGCGCCGTGGCGCAGGTCGGCCTTCAACGGTTGGTGTTGATCAACGCTCACGGCGGCAACAACGGGCCGATTGAGTCTGCGGCGCTGATGATGCGCCAAGCGCTGGGGCTGTGGGTGGCCAAGGCCTATTACCCGAAATTCAGGCCGTTGGCTGCAGGGCCTGATGCCCATGAACTGAAGACCGGGCTCCACGGTGGGCAGCTAGAAACCTCTTTGATGTGTGCCCTCAAACCTGACCTGGTTGACTTGGACCAGGCCAGAAACTTTGAGATGAGCCAACCGCCCTGGGCGGGTCAAGCCCCCATGGCGTGGCTGGCTGAAGACTTGCATCCGCAAGGCGTGGCCGGTCGCGCGGGCGAGGCCAGTCAGGCGGAAGGGCAAGCCTTGCTGGCGCATTATGCTCAGGGGATCGCTGATGTGATTGAAGCATTGGCGGACCACGCCGGCCCCAACACGTAGCCGATTGGTGCGCTAGGGCAGCTCCAACACCTCATCCAACCAGTGGCCCGAGCGTTCGGCTTTGGCGCTCAAGTACCGCCGGTTTTGGTCGGTGACTGAGCCATACAGGCTGCCGCGGCTGGCCACTTGGATGCCGCCGGATTCAATCGCATTGAGCTTGATGGGGTTGTTGGTCAGCAAGTGGATGGTGTTGATCTCTAAGTTGGCAAGCATGTCCACCGCCACTCGGTAGCCCCGCTCATCTTCGCCAAAGCCAAGAAGCTGATCGGCGTCCACGGTATCCAAGCCCGTGTCTTGAAGTTCGTAGGCGCGAAGTTTGTTGCCCAGTCCAATGCCGCGGCCTTCTTGGGCCAAATACAGCAACACCCCACCCCCGAGCTGTTCGATCGCTTCAACGGCGTTTTGTAACTGTTCGCCACAATCGCAGCGAAGGCTGCCAAACAAATCTCCGGTCAAGCACGATGAGTGAAGGCGCACAGGCACCGCTTCGGGCCACTGATCGGGTGTGCCAATCACGACCGCCACATGCTCGCGAAGCCCATCGGCTTCCCGAAACAAGATAAAGCGCGTTTGGCTGGCGCGCGCCAGAGGCACATCGGCCTCGCTGATTCGGCGGATCATCCCTGCCGAGAGCGCGTGGCAGTTGAGGCTGGCTTCGGTCTCCACGCGAAGCAACACGCCCGAATCGAGCTTGGCCTGGATCAAGTCGGCCTTGGCGCCCTCGACGGGCGCCGTCACCGCCGCGGGCAAGAGCCAGGCTCGACGCATCAGCGCCAACGCCCCCAACTCGCTCGGCGCGGCGGGTCTGGGTGAGTCGAATAGGGCGGTCAGGTCAGTATCGGGCGCCGAGGCGGCCTGATGGAGGCTGGCGAAATCGACCACCGTGGCACCGGGTTTGATCGCGAGTGCGCTGGCCGCGGGTTCGCTGGTTTGATCCAGGGCCGTCAGTCTGTGTTTAGAGACCACCAACGAAGCGCTTTGGCTGTCCAACAGGTCGATCAGATGGGGATCCACCAGCTCAGTGGGGTAGACCAAAGTGGTGTCAATGACCACCGGCATGCCGCGTCTTAAATCGAAAATCGCCCGCTGTATTTGATGCATAGTTCGTGATTATGACACCGAATGAAGCCCTGTAAACTAACCGACATGACCGACGAAAGCGTGAACGCACCCACCATTGATCCTCATGCCACGGGCCCAGAGGGCCCCAGCGAATGGCTGCAAGCTTGGCCTGAGGCGTGCGTGGTGGGGCAAGTGGGGCAAAGCTTGGATGGTCGGGTCGCCACGCCCACTGGACATTCCCACTACATCAATGGGTTGCCATCGCGGCGTTTTTTGCACCAGTTGAGGGCGCAAGTCGATGCGGTGGTCATTGGTGTTGGGACCGCGTTGGCCGATCAGCCTCAGCTGACGGTGCGTCATGCGCCTGGTCCCAACCCTGCGCGGGTGATCTTAGATCCCAATGCACGCATCAATCTTGACAACCCCGCGCTCACAAACGACGGGGTGGAGGTGGTGGTGATGGTGGGTGAGCGTGCTTCGATGCCTGCCTGGCCCACGCACCTTAAAGTGGTGCGATTGCCCCTCAGTGATCGCGGCTTTGAGCCAAAAGCGGTCCTGGATGTGCTCAATGCTCGAGGCATGAACCGAGTGCTGGTTGAAGGGGGGGCGACGACATTGTCTCGATTTATCGGCGCTCAATGTTTGGATCGACTGTATTGTATGATTGCGCCACTCATCATTGGCTCAGGGCCGACGGGGATTGCTTTGCCACCGATTGATCGGTTGGATGAAGCGATTCGTGCGCCCATGAAAGGCGTGAACTTAGACGGTGAGTGGTTGGTGGAGGTGAGGTTTGAGCATAAAGCCTGTTAAGGCCTCCCACAACAAACCTTAAGCCCAAAAGCCCAGCACGAGGCTGGGCTTCAGTCGATGCTTGCTTAATACTGCGTCATTTCATCAATTGACGAAGGCCAACAACGCTTAATAACCCTGCCATAACAAACAAGCCGTACAAGGGCAGCGTTGGCACGGGTTTTGCTGGCTCAGTAGGCTCTGGCTCTGGCTCTGGCTCTGGCTCTGGCTCTGGCTCCGGCTCTGATCCTCCCAGCAGGCTCACATTGATGGTGCAGGGACTGGTGTTTGTGCTAACCACGAATCCGCTATTGCCTGGAGGACCCACCAGGCTGCAGGCTGGAGTCCCATTTGTTGCCATAATCAAGCCAGAGTATGCTGCAGTAACTTGAGTATCACCAGCGGGACAATTGCCCAGATCGTACTGGCCCTGAGTCGCCGTCCCGCCGCTCTCTGCAGTCAGTACTGTGTTGCTGGAATTGCATGTCACACTCGCCGGTTGATCACCGGACACAGTGAGTATCGGTGCCGCAAGGGCGCCTGAAGAGGCCAGAGCCATCAGGCCGATTGCCATAATAAATGAAGAAAATTTCATGAGCCTTGCCTAATGGTTGGGGATCAGCTCAAAAGTATAGAAACACCAAACAAGACCAGCAGTCTTTTATTTTTCAGCTATTGCAAAGCCGCCGCCATCGTTTTCGCAATCAATGTATGTCGGGCCATGCTCTCGTCGGGCAGGCCGGGCATGGCGCCCAGAACGTGGTTGTAATTCAGCGTGACCAGCAATTGGACGGCGGCAAACGACCGCTCAGTGGGCACATCGTGTTGCAAGATGTCACAAAAGATCGGATGCAGCGCTTGCACCGTTGCTCTAAAAATGCTTTTGGTTTGGTCGTCAATCACCCCCTCTTTCAAAAAGACTTCATGCATGGCCCGATTGGCGCCCCAATGGTGCTTAACGAGCGCCTCGTACTCGTTGGAGACAGTGATTAAGTAGTCAAGTAAAGAAGCGCCTTTGATCGGCGGGGTCTTGCTCAAGCGATCAAGCACTCGATACACATCATCACAGAAAAGCCCAAACAAACGGCTCAGTGCCTGGCGTTTTGACCCAAAACGAGCCATGAAAGCACCATGGGAGATTGCCGCTTTATGAGCAATCGCGCTCACCGTGGTGTCGTGGTAGCTATGTTTGACCAACAGCTCAGCGTAAGCATTAAGAAGCCGAGCTTCGGTTTGCTGTGCTCGGGCCTGGCTTGGTTTCTTGTAAGTCATGGTTTGGTTAGTTTCAGGTCAAGCGTGTGGTCTGTCAATTTTCTACCAACAACACTTCTGACCGACAACCCAATGCTGAATCAACGGCGTGATGACGTCTTTGCGCCGGTTCCATGGCGGTGTTGCCACATCAACGTGCCCGGCAGCGCGGTCAAAAAAATCAGCACCCCATAGGCCACCGAGACCGCCACCCCTTCAGCGGGGTCCAGTCCCAATGTTGACCACACCCCCGCGGCCACCAGCTCGCGCAAACCCCATCCAGAGACCGTGATGGGCACCACCATCGCCAGCAGCAAGGCCGGTGCCACCGCCACCAAAAAAGGCCAGGGCTGGTCCACCCCAATGGCCCAGGCGGCCAACACAAATACAGCCACGTAGGTGGCCACAATGGCCAAAGAGCTGGCCAGTTGAAAAGCCCCGCGGTGAAAGGGCCAAAAGCATGCTCGCAGGCTTTGAGAAAAAGACGCCCAGAGCGATTGGAACACGGCCTTGCGAGTCGCTGCCCACCCCACCACAATGATGGCCACCGCCGCGCCCAAGTAAGTCAACACGCCGGGCCAGGCCATACCCCTAACCCCCACAAGCCCCCAGGCCTCATTGAGCAGCGGCTGCCAGGTGGCTGATTGGGCAATGACCACCACCGCCACCACCGCTAAAGCCAGCTGCCCGGATAAACGCTCGATGATGACCGCAAACCACGCGGGACTCTTTTTTGCGGATTGGTCGGCGTGGCGTTTGGCCCTGTAAGCATCGCCAAGCACCCCACCGGGCAAGACCTGGTTGACCAAGCTGCCCAAATAGTATTCTTGTAAGGCGCGGCGGTATGACATCACCAACCCCAAACAGCGCGCGGTGAAGCGCCAGCGCCACGCCGATAGCCCCACCTGCACCACCCCCACCGCCAGGGCAGCGGCCATCCAGCGCTGATCCAATGCCCCCACCTGTTCGATCAGCCGCTCGGGCCGAAACCAGACGAGTAAGCCCGTGAGAATGA
>PR_CR_10_Liq_1_inCRDRAFT_1000035_pt1 | contig 67600 bp, 47 predicted proteins | sample PRCRCaboRojoPR_3_FD_10241 | JGI IMG/M metagenome (IMG submission 10241) | reverse complement strand
TTTTTTGGCCGTCCCTCCAAATCCGACCCATAGCTTGTTTGTCGTTGCTTGGGTTCCAGTCAGGCTCAAAAAGCACCAGTCTGTTTGCTCCAATTAAGTTAAGTCCACAGCCCCCTGCTTTGGTGCTGAGTAAAAACATTAAAGGTTCAGGCTTAGGCAGGTTGAATTGCTTCACAAGGTCCATTCTTTGCTTGACACTTGTGGAACCGTCTAGTCTCAGAAAAGAATATCCGCGTTCGTAGCACAGTTCTTGGATCACATCCAAAGTTTTGGAAAAATTCGAGACTACTACAATTTTGTCTCCAATCTGTGCACAGGCATTACTGAGTATGTCTAGAAACAAGAACTTAGAAGAGTACTCCACCAAAGCACGCTGGGCTTTATAGTTTTTAGGGAACTTTAAGTAGGCAGAGTCCCATATTTCGCGAAGGTCTTGTGCTTTAGGAACCGAGTTGAATATTAAGTCTGGGTGGTTAACTATCTTTCTGAGTGAAGTTATTAAGGACAAAGCTCCTCCAGCATTGCCGTTTTCAATGGTTTTGTAGGCTAACTGGGAGCACAAGTAAGACATGTAGAGTTGTTTTTGGAGTTCGCATATTTTACAGAACACCAAGATTTCTTTGCGAGGAGGCAGCAAGTTTTCAAGGAGGCTGCCTGTGCGTCTCAGTATGAACTGCGAAGTAAGCCTGCTGAGTTCAGCAGACCTGGCCCAGGCGATTTCTTTAACTTCGTCAGAACACTCAGGGTCCTGTCCTCTGATTATAGGGTCTGCGTAGAGTCTTTTGAACGTACTCAGAGTTCCTAAGATTCCTGGGTTCACAAAGGACACACAGGCGTAAAACTCAGCTAAGTTGTTTTGCAGAGGAGTGCCTGTGAGAAGGATCCTTCTTTTGCAAGACAACTCGTTTAAGCACTTAGTAGTTTTGACTTGGAGGTTTTTGAGTCTGTGTCCTTCGTCACACACTATAATACTGCAAGCAGAGTCAAGGCGCTTAGAGTACTTCATGAAGGTTTCATACGAGATTACTAAAAGACTTGACTGGCCTCCTACAAAGGTTTTGATGTTGTTTTCCACTTCTTTTTTGGGCCCAGAACAAGCAATGGGGCACAGCCTCATAGGGCCTAACCACTTAGTGATTTCTTCTTTCCAGTTGCCAACTAAACTGCTGGGCGTCACAATGATGCCTTTCCTGAGACTGCCTTGGTAACTGGCGTCTTTCCTCAGCAAAGTGAACAGCAAGGTAATGGTTTGGAGGGTTTTGCCAAGTCCCATGGAGTCTGCTAGAATGCACCCAGAGATGTTTTCTTTTTTTCCACTTACACACTCAAACAAGAACTTAACTCCTTCCAGTTGGTGGGGTCTTAGTTTGGAGCCTAGGAAGGGTTCGATGAACAGTTGACTGGCTTCGTCAAGTATTATAGCTCCTTCGGGTACTTGGTGGGTTTTGCTGACTTTTTTCAGAATAGGCTTTTCAGTTTGTAGGTTTGGCTTGTTGTGTTCCAAAAAGCACCTTCCGCTTAAAAAGTCGTCTTTGGAAATTCTTTGTTCAATCTCGACTTGGACCATTCCTAGAGTTAAGACTTCTCCGTCCCGGAGGCTCCTTATTTTGTGTAGGTTGGAGTGTTCTAGTATTTTCTTGCCTTCAGTACTTACAAGTTCGAACCTGTGGATAGATAAGATCAAGAACCCGTCTTCAGAGCCTTTGGGTTTTTTGCGAGAAGTTTTTCTGTAGTAGTAAACTTTGTAGTAGAGTTCCGGGGTATCTTTTTTGTTTGAAGGCTTTTTAGGAACAAGTACTTTGTGGATCAGGGGTTTAGTTTGGGGAGTTTGGGGGGGGTTGGTGCCTTTTGGTGGACTAGGGCTTTTGGGGTTTTGGTTAGAGTCTTGAGGGGATTGGTCTTGAGTGGGGTCTTTTTGGGGGACTTGATCAGCAATGGGGCTTTTTTGGTCTAAGGTAGAGTCCTTTTTTTCGTTAGAGGGACTGCTAACGGGCTGTTTGGGCAGTAAAGGAGTTGCAAACTTCTTTCTTGTTCCAATGGTTTTGCTAACTTCTTGCTGGTTGTTTTGGGCATCTGCATTAATTAAAGGATTCCTGAACTCCCGAATTAAAGGGTTTTTCTTCATCCCGCCAAATTAAATTAAATTTAATTACATTAATTATCCTCTTCACTGAACTTCCTTTTGTAGTACTCGCCTTGTTTAGAGTTCATGAACTCTAACTCTTCAACTTCGTAGTTTTTGTTCCAGTCAGGTTGCACTACTTTTGCAAGGTCAACTATTTCTTCTGTGAAGTTTAGCAAACTGTCAGGCAAGTCTTCTAAGTTGTCTCCTTCTTTATAAGTTAAGCAGTGGTCTTCGAGTTTAAACAGTTCTCTGAGGTACTCTGCTGTGAACTTAGGAGGAGCGTTTTTGTAGTCTACTACAACACTTGAGAGGTTTTCTTTTTTAAGCTGTCTTGAGTAAATCTTTTCTTCAATTGTGCCTGAAGTAAACAGTCTGTAAATGTAAACACTTCTTTTTTGGCCGTCCCTCCAAATCCGACCCATAGCTTGTTTGTCGTTGCTTGGGTTCCAGTCAGGCTCAAAAAGCACCAGTCTGTTTGCTCCAATTAAGTTAAGTCCACAGCCCCCTGCTTTGGTGCTGAGTAAAAACATTAAAGGTTCAGGCTTAGGCAGGTTGAATTGCTTCACAAGGTCCATTCTTTGCTTGACACTTGTGGAACCGTCTAGTCTCAGAAAAGAATATCCGCGTTCGTAGCACAGTTCTTGGATCACATCCAAAGTTTTGGAAAAATTCGAGACTACTACAATTTTGTCTCCAATCTGTGCACAGGCATTACTGAGTATGTCTAGAAACAAGAACTTAGAAGAGTACTCCACCAAAGCACGCTGGGCTTTATAGTTTTTAGGGAACTTTAAGTAGGCAGAGTCCCATATTTCGCGAAGGTCTTGTGCTTTAGGAACCGAGTTGAATATTAAGTCTGGGTGGTTAACTATCTTTCTGAGTGAAGTTATTAAGGACAAAGCTCCTCCAGCATTGCCGTTTTCAATGGTTTTGTAGGCTAACTGGGAGCACAAGTAAGACATGTAGAGTTGTTTTTGGAGTTCGCATATTTTACAGAACACCAAGATTTCTTTGCGAGGAGGCAGCAAGTTTTCAAGGAGGCTGCCTGTGCGTCTCAGTATGAACTGCGAAGTAAGCCTGCTGAGTTCAGCAGACCTGGCCCAGGCGATTTCTTTAACTTCGTCAGAACACTCAGGGTCCTGTCCTCTGATTATAGGGTCTGCGTAGAGTCTTTTGAACGTACTCAGAGTTCCTAAGATTCCTGGGTTCACAAAGGACACACAGGCGTAAAACTCAGCTAAGTTGTTTTGCAGAGGAGTGCCTGTGAGAAGGATCCTTCTTTTGCAAGACAACTCGTTTAAGCACTTAGTAGTTTTGACTTGGAGGTTTTTGAGTCTGTGTCCTTCGTCACACACTATAATACTGCAAGCAGAGTCAAGGCGCTTAGAGTACTTCATGAAGGTTTCATACGAGATTACTAAAAGACTTGACTGGCCTCCTACAAAGGTTTTGATGTTGTTTTCCACTTCTTTTTTGGGCCCAGAACAAGCAATGGGGCACAGCCTCATAGGGCCTAACCACTTAGTGATTTCTTCTTTCCAGTTGCCAACTAAACTGCTGGGCGTCACAATGATGCCTTTCCTGAGACTGCCTTGGTAACTGGCGTCTTTCCTCAGCAAAGTGAACAGCAAGGTAATGGTTTGGAGGGTTTTGCCAAGTCCCATGGAGTCTGCTAGAATGCACCCAGAGATGTTTTCTTTTTTTCCACTTACACACTCAAACAAGAACTTAACTCCTTCCAGTTGGTGGGGTCTTAGTTTGGAGCCTAGGAAGGGTTCGATGAACAGTTGACTGGCTTCGTCAAGTATTATAGCTCCTTCGGGTACTTGGTGGGTTTTGCTGACTTTTTTCAGAATAGGCTTTTCAGTTTGTAGGTTTGGCTTGTTGTGTTCCAAAAAGCACCTTCCGCTTAAAAAGTCGTCTTTGGAAATTCTTTGTTCAATCTCGACTTGGACCATTCCTAGAGTTAAGACTTCTCCGTCCCGGAGGCTCCTTATTTTGTGTAGGTTGGAGTGTTCTAGTATTTTCTTGCCTTCAGTACTTACAAGTTCGAACCTGTGGATAGATAAGATCAAGAACCCGTCTTCAGAGCCTTTGGGTTTTTTGCGAGAAGTTTTTCTGTAGTAGTAAACTTTGTAGTAGAGTTCCGGGGTATCTTTTTTGTTTGAAGGCTTTTTAGGAACAAGTACTTTGTGGATCAGGGGTTTAGTTTGGGGAGTTTGGGGGGGGTTGGTGCCTTTTGGTGGACTAGGGCTTTTGGGGTTTTGGTTAGAGTCTTGAGGGGATTGGTCTTGAGTGGGGTCTTTTTGGGGGACTTGATCAGCAATGGGGCTTTTTTGGTCTAAGGTAGAGTCCTTTTTTTCGTTAGAGGGACTGCTAACGGGCTGTTTGGGCAGTAAAGGAGTTGCAAACTTCTTTCTTGTTCCAATGGTTTTGCTAACTTCTTGCTGGTTGTTTTGGGCATCTGCATTAATTAAAGGATTCCTGAACTCCCGAATTAAAGGGTTTTTCTTCATCCCGCCAAATTAAATTAAATTTAATTACATTAATTATCCTCTTCACTGAACTTCCTTTTGTAGTACTCGCCTTGTTTAGAGTTCATGAACTCTAACTCTTCAACTTCGTAGTTTTTGTTCCAGTCAGGTTGCACTACTTTTGCAAGGTCAACTATTTCTTCTGTGAAGTTTAGCAAACTGTCAGGCAAGTCTTCTAAGTTGTCTCCTTCTTTATAAGTTAAGCAGTGGTCTTCGAGTTTAAACAGTTCTCTGAGGTACTCTGCTGTGAACTTAGGAGGAGCGTTTTTGTAGTCTACTACAACACTTGAGAGGTTTTCTTTTTTAAGCTGTCTTGAGTAAATCTTTTCTTCAATTGTGCCTGAAGTAAACAGTCTGTAAATGTAAACACTTCTTTTTTGGCCGTCCCTCCAAATCCGACCCATAGCTTGTTTGTCGTTGCTTGGGTTCCAGTCAGGCTCAAAAAGCACCAGTCTGTTTGCTCCAATTAAGTTAAGTCCGACTCCTCCTGCTTTTAAACTCAACAAAAAAATAAAAGGGTCGTGGTTAGGACTGTTGAACTCCTCCACAAGTTTCATTCTGTCCTCTATCTTAGTTTTGCCGTCTAGTCGGACATAGGTGAATTCTCTTAGCTTGCAAAGTTCTTCAATCAAGTCTAAAGTTTGAGTGAAGTTAGACACTATCACTAATTTTTGAGCAAGGTTAGCAGTGGCACGCGCTAGTGTGTCTATAAACATGAACTTAGAAGACAACTGAGTTAGGTCTGTAATTTCTGTGACATTTGACTCGTAAAGGTTTATGGCTTCTGTCCACACTTTGTTTTCAGTTTCTGAAAGGCCAGTTAAGTCTTTAGTAAATATCAACTGGGGATGGTTAACTATCTTCCTCACAGTAGTGATCAAAGAAAAAGCCCAAGAGTAGTTTTCTTCAGTCAGGGCTTTTCTAGCGAGTTGAGAACTCAAAAACAAAACGTAGAGTTTCTTCTGGAGTTCTATGATAGGCAAGAAAACAAGGATCTCTGTTCTAGAAGGCAACATTTCTTCAAGGATTTTCCCAGTTCTTCTCAGTATGAACTGTGAAGTAATCACAGAAAGTTCGTAAGACCTAGACCACCCCAACTGCAGAGTTTTAGGACTGGCTCCGTAGTTCTGGGCCCTTTCGATGGGGTCTGCGTAAACTCGTTTGAAGTCTTTGTAGTCCCCCAAAATATCAGGGTTCACAAAAGATATGCAGGAGTAAAACTCACTTAAGTTGTTTTGAAGAGGAGTTCCAGTAAGGATTATTCTTCTTTTGCACTGAATTTGACTTATAGCTTTGGCTGTGCGGGTGCTTTGGTTCTTGAGTCTGTGGCCTTCGTCACACACTACTATATCGCAGTTCTTGGAAAGGTACCTTTTGAAGTTACTAAAAGCTTCGTAGCCTATAACTAACACACAGTGCACTGAAGACATAAACACTCCTACTTTTTCTTTCCGAGTTTTAGTGGTTCCTTGGCAAACAACTACTTTCAAACGAGGAAGGTCTATCCACTTTCTGAACTCAGCTTCCCAGTTACTAATTAATGTAGCAGGGCACACCACTATCCCTCTTTGCAGCACTGTTCCGTAAGGAGCTTTGGACCTTAGCAGGGTGTAGAGAAGTGCAATGGCTTGCAAGGTCTTTCCAAGACCCATTAAGTCAGCTAGAATACAACCACCCACACCTGGTTTTTGTCCACTTACGCAGTCGTACATAAACTTCACTCCCTCTACTTGGTGGGGTTTTAACTTCCTTGCAACTAAAGGTTCCACAAATATTTGTGTTTCCTCATTTAGCACTATTGCGCCCTGCGGAACCTTGATTTCTTTTTTAGGAGCAGGAAAAGGCTTGAGGCTGGGAGTTTTTAAAGGTCCTTGGAAGCACTTTCCGGAGTAGAAGTCTTTAGCAGAGAGTTTGAGTCTGATTCTTGCAATGATGTTTCCAAAGTTAATTACTTGGTCTGTTCTGAAGGACTCGTGTTTGGTGTTAGGTATTTTACTTAGTTTTTTGCCTTCGTCTGTGAATAATTCTATGGAGTCTAAGTTAAGCATAACGACTCCTGTGAGTTCTTTGGGTTTGTTTCTTCGTTTGTAAGACACTTTGTAAAAGCTCTCTAAGGATTCTTCAGAGTCTTGACTCGAAGCGTTTGAAGAGTCTAGAGTTTTTACAGAGCTTTGCGCGCTATCCATTTTTAAACTGCCCCTATCATGAGTTGCTATGTTGAATAAGGGCTGTTTGTTTTGGGGGCTTTCAAAGGCTAATTCTTAAGCAAGGAGTGTATAGCAGTTCCAGTTAGAGTTTTGTTATTTAATTTGCTCTCCTGTTAAGCACAATAAAATGTCTGGAAAGTATAGTTACGAAAGTGAACTTGATATCCACTTAGAACAACTAAACAGAATATCTTCCAACTGTTCCAGAACCACTGAAGAAATCCCAGCTGAAGACCTGCTTTCAGAACTCAACGAAAACAAAAAAAGCACCCTTGAAGCAGTAAACATTGCAAAGACTTTTTACAAGCACTTCAAGAAAGGACTTGCCAAGACTCAAAAAACTACTGAGAAGAACGAACTTCTGGAAAACAGAATAGAAGAAGTAACCTCCAAAATGCAAGAGTCCCAAAACGAACTTTTTGCAAAAGACCAGAAAATTGAGTACTTAACTACAGAGGTTACTGAACTCGAGCACAACTACAAGTCACTGATAAACGAAAACAAAAAACTCAAAGCTGAAGTAAAGCAAGTCAGAAGGGAGCTCAAGCACAAAGAAGACCTAGCCCAAATGAAAGGAGCACAAACTCCCAAACAACCTGAAAAAAAAGAAAAAACCAAAGAACTAGAAGCCAAAGTCGAAGAACTCTCTCTGGACCTCGAGAGAAAAACTGAAGAAATCGAAGACTTCAACTACAAACTAAAAGAAGTCCAAAACCTCCACCAAGTCGAAAAAAGCGCAGCTGAACGGCTGAGAACCCTCAACAACCAACTCAAAGAAGAAAACGAAGACTACAAGTCCAAAAATGAAGACTACAAACAACTCAACTCCGAACTCGAAGAAAAAGTTAAGAAAATGCACACAGAACTCATACAGCAAAGAACCTACACAGACAGCTTAGTAAGGGAATACGACAAAATGACCCGCAGCAGAAACAACAGTGTACTCGAACCACCTAAAAAGTCAGAACCCCAAGAACCCCAAGAACCTCAAGAAACTCTTAAACCAGAAACTCCTCAAGAGTCTGAAAGCTTAGGCGACTTCATGGAAGAAATCGAGAACCCACCTCAAGAAGACAACGTGGTGTTTTTCATCAACTCCTCAACTAAAGTCTTTGAAACAAGCAAAACCAAAACCATTAGCATACAGCCCAAACCTAAGAAGTTCTCTACTTCTACAGTAAGCATATCTGTTGAAAAGCTAAAAAAACAAACCCTCGGAGTCACACACTCCACAACTATCCAAATACTAGGATCACTTTCTAGTTGCCCCACAGAGACCTCTACTAAGCCTCACTTACAAATCATTCCAACTCGCAAAGAACTCTCTACTGTACTAGTGAGTTCTGTAGGGTGTGCTTCGAGCTTTTTCAACTTCAACGACGGAGCCAGCATGTACTCCACAGAGTCTTCAACTCCTCTTAACTCCAGACGCGATAGACCCCGAGACATCATTTTTGAGTACTTCCAGTTGACAGTCCAAGCAGCCAAACTCAACAGTCCTTACAAAGACAAGATTTCAAGGATCCGTTTGAAGCAGCTCTACGGCCAAGCTATGCAAGAAAACGTTCCTTTTAACAAGTGGCACGACTGGGCCCAAGCCTACATGCACAGGAACTTGTTGTCATAATTAAGAGTCAGGGTTAATTTCTTCTATTAAGCGGGCTTCTATGATACTGTTGAAAAAGTGCTCGAATTCCTGCAGGTCCTGCCAATAATAGTCATAAGCCCTTTCGACTACTTCGAACTCCACACCAAACATTCGGTAGATGTCGTCTTCTATCATAGTGAGTAGAATCGGAAGAGTGTCGCTTTCAGGCTGTTCGTTTTGCAGGCGCTCTCTGTAGAACTCAAGGATCTCACGCACTTTGTCAGGAGTTATGCTTTGTGGAATTTGTCCTTTGTTCAGAGGAATCTTTATTTCGCGTTCAGCTTCGTACACAGTGGGTTCGTGTTTGTAGTAACGCACTGAGTTATCGTAGACGTCCCTGGAGAGCCCTTTCTGGGATAGAGTTTCGTTTATGGCTTCTTCGCAGAGTTTATTGCAGTGCTTGTAATAAGACAAAACGTTTTCAATGTACTCGCGTGAGCAGGGGTCGAGTTTTCTTCTTTGTTTGCGTGCTTGGTTTCTAAAAGCCTTCACTGAGTGGGAGTATTTCCTGCGAATTGAGTCAAAAAGTTCTAAAAGGGTGTTTTCTGGGAGTATTTTTATCTTTAACGTTTTAGCTTTGCGCCGCCACTTTTTGCGACTGTAAAAAGCTAACCCACATGCCAGTAATGTTCCTCCCAAGGCTGCCCATTCACTTGCTCCGAAGTTTTTTGGGTTAAATCTATTCCATTTCACCATCATTTGAGTTATTTAGTTAAATACTTGAAACATGTCCTGGAGGTTTTCAATTGACTCTTGGAGCCCTTTGCAGGTGTTTTTGATACTTTGGGTTCTTTTCTGCAAGTCCTTGTACATCTTGGTGATGGGTTCTACTTGCTGATTGGCAGAGTTTATGGTCAAAGCAAACTGTGCAGTTAAAGGGTTCCCTAGGTACCTTTCTTCAAGTGACCCAGCAAGTTCTGCTGCATCAGGGGGGACTTTTCCTTGGGCTATTAGGTTAGCTAGTTCATAGAACTCTTTGGTTTCAGCTTGCATCACTGCGTTTACTCGTTGTCTTAACCCTGCAATGTTTACGTTGAGTTTTTTCCTTGAGTTCCTTTTGGTGATTAGGGTGTTGAGTACACCTATTTTGAACTTGTTGAGTAGTTTGCACCTTTTACTTGCTTCGTAGTTGTTGAGACTTATAAGGTGTTTTTCATAGCGAGCTGTTTTTCTGACATCAAACACAATGAGTTTAGGAATGAACTCATACCTAAAGTTATCAAAAAGCATTAAGCTGTTCCTTACTTCTTTCATAGAGTCCCTTAAATCTGGGAAGTCTTGTTCTAGGTCTTTCAAGTCAGTGTCTTTTATACAAAGAACCCTTGAGTAGGATGAAGCTTTGCAGGACACGTAAGTTTTAGCGTTGAAAAGTAGTTTTCTGGAGTTTATAACTGAGCCAATTGTTACTTCTTCAATATGGAATTTATAAAGGGCCTTAAGTTTTCTGTCTAATTCCGAGAAAACTTTTTTGGAGGACTTCTTTACATTGTGAGGGTCACACAGCACAGTGTAGGATTCTGCAGTGCAGGAGAATTCTAACTGCAAAGTTCCTTCCAAAACAATATAACTCTTAGAAACTTCTTCCCCAGACTTAACTAGAGTTTTTCCCTGAGTGAAGATTTCAGTGCTTAAGCTATAAAGCACACTCACCAAAGTAGTTTCTTTTAGCTGTGCAAAGTAAGGCACTCTTCTTAAACTCCTTTTCAAAAAATGGGAGTAGTTGTCTCGGTACCCAGCTATTCTTTCTATGAACCTTTTTTTCATAGAGGGCTGGTAAGACAGAATCTCTAAAAAGTGTTCTCTTGAAAGCACAGCAAGGGTCGCGTTGTCGTAAGCAACCACTGTTGCAGACCTCCTTGCCTCAAACAAACAACCTATTTCTCCGAAGAAGTCACCTTTCTTCAAGTAGGCAACTTTATAAGATTGGTTTCTGTGGTCCTGCACATACACCTCGCAGCTGCCTTGGGCAATGTAGTATATTTCGGTGCCTTTGTCAAACTGTTTAACTACTTCGAGTTCAGGCTTGACAAACCTACTTTCGAAGTGCTGCATTGCAACTTCAACTACATTTCTGTTTAAGAAATCAGAGTTAAGTTCAAGAATGCCTTTGTAAACAAACTTGTTGAGTTCAGATTGGAGTGAAGGAGGAAGGTAGTGAGTAAGTTCTTCGTAGCCGCCTTGTTGGTTGAGAATCGAGTAAGAAGAACTCACGAACCCCCAAACTTCTCTTTGGAGTTCTTCAGAAACCTTAAAGTTTATCAATGCAGAACTAATCTCGTCCTGGAGTTCAAGGTACTTCCTTTCTTCTGCTTGCAAGTCCTGAATTGTAACCACTATTTCTCCGAAGAAGTAAGCTATCAGTAAAGCACCTATGATCAAAGACCACGCAGCAAAAGCAGTTTCAATAGTTGTTATCGGGTTGGACTCTATCCCCAGTATTATGAAGAGCGCAATGTACATGCAGAATATGTACTGCTCGAATGTAGAAAGAGCATAAAAACTGAGGTGTGGAAGAGAAGGGACTTCCCAGTTTTTTTCGTACTCCACTATAATGCGCCATATACAGGCAATAAGGTGGGTGTAGACAACTAACGCAGAAATAAGCATCAGCATTCTCAAAGTCAGCTTAATTTCTTTCTTAGCCCTGATATACATTAGGACTTTTTGTAACCGAAAAATCCTAGTCATCTTAAGTAATCGCAGGTAAATGTAGTTCTCCGTACTTCCGCTTAAAAAGGCTTCCAGAACTTCAACAGGAAATACAGCGAGTAAGTCAAATATGAACTTACCTTTTAGGTACTTGAGGGCTATTTTCTTTTGGTCGGTAATTTCGTCACCATTGGAAACATTGATATAGGTAGTTCGAAACCCTACTACAATGTCCACCCAAAATATAACGTCAGTTATGTAATTCACCCAGACGTAAGCGTTGTTATCCAGAACATCAGGAAAGAAAGCCGAAAACAGTGGTAAAGTAATCACGTTCACAAGTGCCAAAAGTGCAATAAGCATGTCCCATTTGATTCTGTAAGGGTGGTTGTAAGGCACTACAAACCTTGAAGAGCGCTGTTTAGATTTGGTGAACCTAACGAGGCTCCCAACGTTGACGAGATCTGAGTCTTGGCTTATCAAGGCCTTTTCTTCTTCATCCCGACTGCTCATAAGGCTTATTTTTTTCATGTTTGATTTATCTAAATTATGAGCAAGGGACTCAACTAGCCATTAACACAAAGTTGGAAATGGATCAGGTTAAAGGGTGAAGAGGTTTATAGAATGAGTTAGATTTAATAAGGAGTATTGTAATTCTTAAAAATATCTTAGAAGCGGGGAACTCTTTTTTATGAAGTGGTTCATGTCCATTCCTGACTTGAAGGAAAAAACCTGCTGTTTAGGCGAAAGGCTTGTAATTCTTTTGTTGGCTGAGTTTTTAAGAGTGTCACAAGTTTTCACACTGCTTTTTTCGCTTTTTTTGTCGTTTTTCAAAAGCTTAACCTTGGAAGGAATTTTCAGACGAGGAGAAGCTGACCTGTAAACTCGGAGGTTTCTAGGTGTAAATGTGCAGTTTGCTGTTTCTTGTTTTTCCTTTTCTTGTCTTTGTTTTTCAAGTTTTGAGTTCTTGGAACTGAGCCATTGCATGGACCTTTCGACAAAGGACTTAGACTCAGGGGGTTCTTCAGGTTCTAAGACGTTAGGTCTTCTGCGCACTGCTTCCCGCAAAGCTTCGATTGACTCCAAACTGCTTAAACAGCTCATTCTGGAGTACTTTTCTTCTTGTATTTCTTTAGAAATGTAGTCCTTAAACATTCTGTGGGCTGCTGAAGTTCTGGATTTGAGACTAGTGCTGGGTTTAATCTTTCCTAGGCTTACTTCTACCTTTTTGGGCTGCCCGTTGTTTGGTTTGAGTTTTGATTTCTTTATGAAAGAAAACCTTTTCTTAGGAAGGTCTCTGTTTCTCGTAGAGAGAAGGTGAGAGACTAAGTTTATTCTAGGTTTAGTCTGTATACTTTTGTTTTCGCGTTTTAAGTTTTTAAGTCTGCNCTTGAGTANCTTAGACTGGGTTTTTTTGTACTTGCTCAAGAGGCTGTTCACTACCTCTAGTTGGTTGGACTTACTTCTTTTGAGTTGGGAGTTTCTGGACTGGTTGGAACTAGTAACTGAGTACCTTCTTTTCTTTTCCATTATTTCTGTTAAGTTAATATTAACCTAAGGATTAAGTGGATTCCCAGGATGCATTAAGTCACTAGACAGGTACTTTAGGTAGTCTTTGAAAGTGTAAAGGCTTTCAAACCTGTCCAGGTTGATTTCTCTAGTGTCTAAGTAACTAATGGTTGACTCTAGTAGTTCTTTGTAGAAGTGCAGAACTTCTTTTTCTCCTATTCTAAGTAGTAAGCAGTTATACTCGTTCTGAGTAAGTTCTTCTGCAAGAATAACTTTGTCTTCTGTAAGGGTAGTTGGGTACTCTTCAATGAGTTGAACAATAATGCTGTAAGCTCTTTGAAGGGCTTTTTGTTCATTGAAGTAGTTGAAAGGACTAACTTTAGTGCAGTTAGGCACAACTAAGTTAGACTCTGTGTCTATTTCTAAGAACCTCAAAAAGGCTAAAAAGTCAAAAAAGCTGTTTTCTTTGGTTTTTGACAACCTAAAAGTCAAAGAAGTTTTTCCACCTAAAGCTTCTTTTTTAGCACTGAAAAAAGCATCACTTGGGCTTAGTTCAGCAGTAACAGGAAACTCGTTGAAAAGGTTGTCCTTTTCTAAAAACCCGTAGTTCAGCAGAAACACACTGTTGCACTTGTTGCCGTAACTAATAGTTGTTTCACTGCCTCTTTGGATGTTGCAGAGTGCTTCCACTACAAACTCAGGGTTTTCGTAGCTCCAGGTGCAGGTGTTAGTGCTTGAGTGGTTAAGCATGTCTGCTAAAGGGACCATTGCATCGCTTTCAACTCCTTCTATAAGTACTCCTATAACTCTAGAGCTCACAGCTAGCCGCATGTCTGAGAACTCTTTTAAAGAGTACTTGCTGAAGTCACTGTAAACTTTACAAATAGACTCGTAGTCATTCTGTATCTCCTGAAGTTTGGAACTTATGACCTTTAAAAAGGGGGACCCTTTGAGTAAAGCTTTTTCTTGCTCAGTGTAGTATACAGGGAACTCTTCGTACCACTCAGGAAGCACAGAAATGTAAGACTTCCAAAAAGAGTCCCTTTTGTGTTTTTCTTCTAGCAAAAAAGCAGCTAAGTGCGAGTGCTTGGGTGAAAGAAGTTCAGCTTTGGACAAGTACTCTCCTATTTGAGAGCGCTTAGTCATTTCTACAGTTACTAAAAGTGACTTAGGGATTGAAAAGGCAGTGTCTACTCTGCAAATAGGCTTAGAAGCATGCACTCCTCTGAAGTCTTCTGAGTAGTACCTAAACTCTACTGGGTCAAAAGCACACCCGTTTTCTTGGAGCCACTCAAAAAACTCAGCAAACTTAAACCTTTCGGGGTGGTCAGTGGGCAGTAAACTGAAGATGCTCTGTTGCGAAGCAATGAAGCCTTTGTACTTGTGTAGTTGAAAGTGGTTGCAAGCTTCAATGCCCTGGTCAAGCACCCTTAAAGCATCTTCAACTATTCCCATGAAGTAAAGAGCTTCTGCTTCAACTAAGTAAGCATCTTTTAGCTGGGGATTTTCTTCCTTAGCCAAAGCTGCATTTTCTAGAGCTTCAGAGTACTTTTTGATTCCCAGGAAAGCTTTTCCTTTAGTTGCAAGTGCCAAGGGGTTCCCAGGAGCTGCTTCCAAAGCTTGAGAGCAACTCTTAAGTGCTTGGTAGTAGTTTTTGTCTTCCAGGTGCTGCTCAGCTTCTTGGAGGTAAGCCAGAAAGTGTGTTTTCATTTATGCTTAGATTATGTGTTAAGCTTTAGAGGGGTCGAAGCCTTCAGCTCTGAGACACTGGTTATGTTGTTCTATCGCTGCTTTACACTGGTCCTCTGAGTTGAGTAGCAAGCACTCGTCCCGTTTGGCTTTGGTTTCTTTGCACACACAGCAGATTCCTTTCTTCTTGGGTTGTTCAGTATTCGAATCCATTTATATAAGTACCTTCAGTTTCTTTAAAGTTAGCTAAACTACTGATAAATGAAAAACTTCTGGGTTATTAATGACTCGCTGACTTCTCGGCAAGCAACTAGACTAAACTTTCTAGAAAGTGAATCGAGTCACTTGCGGAGCTATAAAAACGACCTTGAGTACTGCTTGCTGAGCTCCAAAAACTTCATCCAAGAAGTTATATCCGCCAAAATGATGTCCTCTCGACGCAACATCAACAAGTCAGAAGACACAGAGCCCTCAAACTACATTCCTCTGCACATCATAGACGCAGCTCTTTCGCACAACAAAAAACTTTACGAAGAGCTTTACGAAACCAAAGCACAAAGAGAAATAATTAACGCCAAAGCACTCATAGCTGAACAGCTTTGCGAAGAAAACTCAAGGAAAGAAAACGAGATTTCAGAAGAACTTGAAGAGTCCAGTAGTGAGCTAAAGTACTTAGTGGATAAAAAAGACACCAGAATCAAAAATCTCGAACAAAAGATCAGTATGTTCCAACAACAACTAGACTTGCTTAAGAATGACAGACTTATTGTTTTGTCACTCAACAAAGAAAACTTAGGACTTCACAAGCAACTTGAAAGGATCAAAATGCAACTAGGAAAAGTCTCTAAGCAACTCCAGCGCTCTGAACTCCAAAAAGACGACTTGGGGGACCACTTAGTTGAACTAGAAAACCAACTTTCTATGTATAAGGTGCTTTCAAAGACCCCCAGGTCGCGCCACAGAAGAGGAGGTCAAAACAACTCCTACAACTTCGACTCGAACTACTCACGTGTCAACGCAGAGGCCAGTCAAAGCGAAAGCGAAGACGAACTTGTGCTGCCTGAAAAAGCCGTAGTTACCAGCAAGCACAAACCTAGTTTGCCCAAACTTGACCTGACCAAAATAAACAGAAGAGCTGTCACTGATGTGCCTGACTTGGGAAGTCCCATTCCTATGACGAAGATCAAAAAAATCACTAAGCAACTCGAGAAAAACTGCAAACAAAAAACTGAAGACTTAAAAAAACTCAGGGACAAAGTAAAGGCACTTGAAAACGAAAAACTAGAGCTCCTTAGAGAAAAAACTGACAGAAGCTCCAAAACTTATTCGCCTGGCAAAAAAAGACCAACTATAAAACACGTAAGAGCACAAAGCAATGCTTTGGAGTACCTCAACACTGAGGAAAAACCTGTCCAGCCTAAACCTGAGTCCAACAACGTTAGTTTCAACCAAGACTCTGTTGAACTCGAAGGGTCTGCTAACATTTCTAGTTTTGCTGGAAGTGAAGTTATGGACTACAACGACTTTTACTCAGACAGTGTGCTGGTGGACTACCTTTCTAAAATTAATTAATGTAACTACTCTACGTTTCCAGAACCGCCTTTGTGTCTAGGAGGCTCGGGAAGGTGGTCAACTCTGTCTATGTAGTCTATAACTGGACTTCCTTGGTTTAATACTACTTTGGTAACTCCGGTGTTGAAGAACCCCAGTTTAGAGTCAAGGTGGATCTTCCTCAAGTGAAGGTCTTTCTTCACTAGTGCTGTGAAAAGACAGTTTAGAAACATTCCGTGAGACACCAAAGCTATTCTTTTGTAAGGCAAGTTTCCCCATTTAAGTTTGTTCCAAACCATCTTTGCTCTCAGAAAAGCTTCTTCACGGGTTTCCTCTTTAGGGTTGAAGTACCACCCCTGGTCTGTGACTTCACTTGGCAAGTGGAACTCAGGAAACATGTTTTCGAGTTTGTGACGTGGAGTTCCAGGGTGTCCTTTGCCTTTGTCTCTGCACCCTCTTGCTTCAAATACATCACTCCACACAGCTTTGTCTACTTCTAAGTCTTCTGAAACTAGTTGGGCTGTATGGATAGCTCGCACCATTGGACTGGCAAAAACAGCTTCGAACTTAAAGTCCAGCCAGTTTTCTTTAACAAACTTGTTGAGCGACTTAGCTTGATCTACTCCTGGAGGTGACAAAGGAGGGTCTGGTAGTCTGAGGGGTTCATATGTGTCTCCGTACATTAGGTGCATGAGGTTGTTGTTTGACTCAGCGTGCCTGATGAAGTAAACACAAAGACTTTTAGTTTTAGTCATTATTACTAGAACTAGTTACTTGCTGTAAGTGTAGCAAAGCGCTTTCAACTTCCTGGATTCCTTCTTCAATCACGCTGAGGCCTTCATGGTCTTCTTCGTACTTTTCTAGACACTTGGCAGTTTTGGGGAAGAAGCTCACGTCGTTTTGTTGGATTTTTGTTTTCACGTCCCTTTCAATCCCGTCGCACTGCTCAATAGGCTTCTTTCTGATGTAAATGATGTAGGCTAGGTAAGCCCATGTGTTGTGCTCAATGTGAATGTGCTGAGTCCACCCCGAACCCCTTAGTTCGAATTCGTACTTTTCTCTGCCACACACAAAGCACACAGACTTCACGTCTTCTTCGTACTCCTTTCTTTTGTCCCTCAAGTCAGCAAAGGTGTCTATGATTATGCCAAATATAATGTTCAGCAAAATAATGCTTACTATCAAGAAGAACATTATGTCGAAGAACTGCCTCAGCCAGTAGTTCTCGTCATCTTTCACAGGCTGCAGTAAGAAATCCCCTATTCCTCCTCCAGCTCTCAGTCCTAAGTTTATTGTACTCACGAAGCAGTCTAGTAAAGACTCGCAGTAAGTGTTCATGTCTGCACCTTCTTCTTGCGTAACAAAGTACTCCCCCAGCCACAGAAACCCGAACACCGAAAACAAGTACAAAATTATCAAGCCCAAAACAACAGTGAGTCCTAACTGCTTGCTGTTTTCAGTGATGGCTTTAAGTATGTTGCGCAGGTCATCGCTCCTCCGAATAATGTCTAAAAGCAAAAAGGGGTAAAAGAAAGGATTCACCAAAGCAAAGATAGCTAATACAACTATGATTAGGTTGAAAACGTTTTCTTTGTGGAACAAAAGGTAAGGAATCTTATGCCAAAACTTGAACTCGTTAGGCTTTTTTTGGGAGTCAGCAGCTTTAACATAGTACCTCATGAGTACTGTGCCTTTGAGTTTGCTGAGAGCAGGTAAGTTGTAGAAGTCGGAATCTGCAGGTTTGTAAACCTGTTCGTAAATTATGATCGGGTAGTTTTCAATGATGAAAAACAGGTAAATTGATATAGATAAAATAATCAGTATAACAGCTAAGGCAATGTTTAAGCCGTTGACACTAAAAGACCCCAGTTCGTAGTCTCTGTCTTCAGTGGAAGAAATTGAAAACAAAAGAATGAAGTTCAGCAGCACTATTACTGAGAAAGTTATTTTGGCAAGTGACTTGGACTTACTAGACCACCAACTAAAAGTTCTGAACCTAGAAAGTTGCTGCAGGTGGTTCATGTAGAGTTGGTACTTTTCACTTTCGTAAAAAAAGGACTTAATTTTTTCTTCGTGGCTGTTTCTGTTGATGCTGTAAACGAGTTTCTTTTTCATAGAGGTGCTTAAAAAGGCCAGCATAGAAGGAAACATGAAGTAGCACTTTTCTATACTGCCTTTGACTTCAATTTCCACAGTGCCTATCAAAGACAGGTAAAACTCGTAAGCTTGTTCTTGGGTTGGGTTTTCAATAATTACTTCTTTGTAGCGCTTTTTGAAGAAATGCCAAATTCCTGTGAAAAGGTCTTCGTTCCTGCCTCCTAGTTCCTGGATTCTGTTTAAGATTTCTTTGGCTTCGGTGGACTTGCTTATAGTCAAGTACTGGAGTTTTTCGTGGTAAGGAAAAAACTCTTTTAAATGGAGAGTAATTATCACTATGTCGAAACCTATCAAGATTTTTTCCCAGTTTTCCTTGGAAACAACTTGGGGTTTTTGGTTGAAGCACTTGTAAAGTGAGTTGTAGAACTCAAGTATGTCTGACTTAGTTCCTTCGTTCTGGATTCTTTCTTGCATTATGTACTCTAAGTTAGGGTGAATGTGTTTTTGGTAAATTTCATAGGCTTTTTGGCCTAAGCTAGGGAAGTCAATTTCTTGAATCATCATTTGAGGTATTTCTTGGTGTTTTTGTCCTTCTAGCAAGCACTTTAGGAACTTGATTCCGTACCAGTAAAAGGTTTCATGGGTATTTTCAGAGGTTTTTAAAGACAGCACTGTATCCAAAAACCCGTAAAGCTTCTTTCTGGTTCCTAAAAGTAACTGGTTGTCCACACAGGGTCCTTTGCAGAGCTCTATTAGGGTTTCGAAGCACTGAGTAACTAAAGCATTAGCTTCTTCGTCTAGCAAAATATAAGACCCTACTTCCTTTATGTTCACTAAGAACTCAGCAATTTCTTTAACTAAGTTTATAGAAACAGTTCTTTGCGACACAGTTAAGTCTTCTTGGTTTCTAATGAAGTCCTGAAACTCCAAAAAGCAGTTTACACAAAAAAGCTTAACGAGCTTTATAAGCAAAGTTATGTGTTTAACCTCAATGTTTTCGTAACCAGACTCTAAAAGTACTTCTTCGGGTTCAAATTCTCCTATGAACCCAGCTACAGCTTTTGTGGGTTCTCGTTGGTACTCCTTTTTTGCTCGTTGGATTATTCTGTCTCTGGAGTTTCTGAGTTCTTTCCTTATATAAGAAAACAAGTTAGAATGAGAGGAACTTTTAAGTATTTCTAGAAGTCTAGTTTGCACTTTAAGGTTGCCTTCATCTAAAAGAGAAGTCAACAACTCAGTAGCTTCACATACAAGATCTTGTTGGTTTGACTCGTTAATGGTGTCTAAAGCCAACTCCAAAGCTCCAGCTTTGCTTAAAGTCTCTTGCACTTCCTGGTATTCATCAGGGGTACTTTTTTGAGGTGCAACTAAAAAGTTAAGGATTTTGATAATGTAAATTTTGTGCTTTTTCTTGTTGAATGCAGTGCCTAGCTTTTGGATAAACTCACTTAAAAAAGCAGAGTCCTTTTTTCTAATAGCACTGTCTAAAATTTCGGACTTAACTTTCTGAACTAGTTCTTGGATGTCTTGATCTTTACAGAGCTTGTCGAAAGTTTCTGAGAACTCAATAGTTTTGCTCTTAAGTAAATACTCAAAAGAAGTAGTGTTGTAGGACTTTTTTTGTCTGAGTTTAAACCCTTCTTTTCTTTTCCTCACAGAATGCGGGTTCTTGGCAAAGTACTTTCTCAAGTGTTTGGAAAATTCTTTAAACTCAATGACTCCGTCTGAGTTTTTGTCTAAGACTTTGTAAGCTGCTTCTATTTCTGCCCTAGTTACTGACTTTCCGAGGATTTCTTTAATGCCACTTTCGAACTCTAAGTACTCTATGTTTCCACTTTTATCCACGTCAAAAACGCTAAAGGCTTCTTGCAGTAAAAGTCTTTCGTCAATTATAAACTCCCTTACCTTGCCAATTATAGAGTTAAGTTCCTCAAAACCACTTTCTGGTCCTTCAAAATCTCCTTCCAAAGGAATTACTTCTCTGCAAGAATTGACTATCATTAAGAGGTTTGAAAAGTCTAAGCGCGGGTGGCTTTCTGAGTAATCTTGGAGTTGGTCGTGGATTTCTCTTAGTAGTGCTCTGAGCTTAGCAACTTCTTGCTTCATGCTTTCGCCAAGTGCAACTTCATTTGAAACAAAGCAATCTCTTAAAAAGTGAAGGAGTCCGTACTTTTCATTCCACCAAGATTCGTCACCTGACAAGTAGTTCCAGTACTTAATGACTTTTTTCTCCTCTTGAGATAAAGTAACTTCTGTTTGGTTCTCTGAGTAGAACCTAGACTTCATTTCTTGCTCCACTTTTTCAAAGTTTTCAACTTGGGTTTCTTCTATGATTCTTTTGAAGATGTAGAGCTTGTTTACATCTGCTTTTTGCGAGCGGATGTTTTTGTAAACTCCAAAGTAAGCTAAGTTAACTATTTCGTGTAGGCAGTTTCTGAACTCACTTAAGTCTTGGTACACTACTTTTTTGAAGAAGTCTTCCATCCTGTTGATTGACACACCGCCTTCACCAGCACCTTCTACTGGAGCCAAATAAGCTTCAAACAAGTAACGTAGGTAAAACTTCTTAGTGAAGTAGTTTCTTTCCTCTCCTATTTTTTTGCACAAGTTAGAGTAAGTAATTAGTTTCCTTGCTTGAAGCACTCCAAACCTGTTGTTAGCTATGCAGGCATTAATGCAGTTGATTACTTCGATGTGGAACAAAAGTCGGGAGTCTTCGTTTTCTGGGTCTTCAATTTTAGGCCTCAGGAAGTCTATAGTTTTGTTAGGTTGCATGTAGATCTTTTTGATTGCGTTGTTGTTGAGGATGCCTTCTAGTATGTCAGTTTGTATTTTTGGGTCGGAATTTCCAGCCAGCACAAAACTCTTAAGGAGTTGCAAAAGTTGGTAGTAAGTAGTTTCCTCGTCAATTAAGTCTAAGATGTTCTTTATAGTTCCATAGACTTCTTGAGGTTTCTTTTTTACAGTCAAGATCTGTGCCAGAAGTTTAGTTGTTTTGGGCAACTTGCTTGAAAGTTCTTTTAGTCTGTTTTCGTGAGGAATAAGTAACTTTTGGTTGCGGGGGTTGTTTTTGCAAAAGCGGTAAAGAGCTTCAACTGTGTTGTTGAAAAGAGGTGTTAGGGTGCTTCCGAATTCTAAGTGAAGTATTTGTCCAAGCACTTTGTGGATTCCGCTGTGCCTAAGTAAGTTTTGGCACTTTTCTTTTTTGGTGGAGTTTTTGAATTCAGTTTTGAATATTTCAGCACAGTCCAAAGTAATCAAAGTCGAGTCTTTTAATGTGTTGTTGAAAGTAGAGTCATGCTCAGCTGCTTCTTCTTGGAACTGGCTAAATGTCCTAAGTATTTCTTTGAGCCGGTTGCGCCACTGTACAAGGTTGACATACTGCTGTTTGATTTGAGTGTTGGTGAGGAACTCTAAGGTTTTAAATTGCTTAGCTATGGACTTACGCTGGTTTAGATCCTGAATTATGAGTTCTAGTGACACTTTACGGATTTCTTCATTTTTGGTTTCGTCTGCTTTAAACATGAGTTTGAGTAAGTAAATTTCCAAAACTATAGTGTTGTCAGACTTGTTTTTGAGACTTGAAGTTTCTATATAATCAGGCTGGTTAAGAAACAACTTGTCCATGTGAGCGTTAGTATAGGTTATTTCTTCATACTCAGTTCTTATTCTGACATCCCAACCTAAACACTGCATGATTTCGTTGAACTTACTTGTTAGTTCTAACTCAAAGAAGTCTCTGTACTCGTAGCAGCTTTTGAAAAGGTTTTGGAGTTTGTACACATGGAAGTTTTCTCTTCTAATTAAGTAAACTTTTAAGAAGTGCAAAGCTTCGTTTACTAGTTCAAAAAGCTTCATTTCAACTGAGGAGTTGTAAGCAGTCTTTAAAAGGTGCTCTGTTTCGAGAATTAAGCTTATGCACCAGTGAGGCTTGTTTTCTAAGGTTCCTTCATAACCTGCTTTGAAAACCAATAAGTAGCAAATAGGCTCTAGTAAGTAAAACATGTAGTAGTAGTTCACAACTTGGAAGTCCACCATAGCTCTGGTAAGCTTTAAAAAGGAGTTCACGCACTTAAGCTTGCTTTTAGAAATCCCTTCCGCTGAAACTCCTGAAAAACTCCAAAAATCCAGAACTATTTGTTTTAGAGTGTCTAGGTCTTCTCTGAGTGAAATAGTTTCTTCTCTAGGAGTGTCTGAACTTTCCCAGTCGTAACACCGAGAAGTGTGCTCAGAAACTGCATTGTAAGGGTCTACATCTACATAAATTACTCTGCACAGCTGGGCATAGGCCCCTCTAATGTTGTCTGGCAAACAGTTGTTTTGGAGTGCTTTAGTTATGTGCAGCAAACTTGCATTTAGTTTCTGCTTGACTTGGTTTATAGCATTTTTGTATCTGCCAAGGCATATATTGGCTACCAAGTAAATAGCGCTTGACAGGTACTCAGAGTACTCATTGTCTTTTGCTAAGTCTTCTAAGTAAAACACAGCGTTAAGCTCTTCCTGGATCAAAGCAGTGCTTTCCTTTGCTAGTCCGATTTCGCCCAAAAAAGGGTTTTTTTCAAGGAACTCCTGAAGAGACAAGTTACTTTCTGTAGTGTTAAATTCAATGCAAGGCTGGTTGTTTTTAGTTTTGAATTTAAGTACCCTGAAGTCAACTTCTTGGTCCAAAAGGTGCCTTTTGGCGTATGCTTGGTACTTAAGTACTCCTTGTCCGTTGCACTCACACAGGTTCTTTAAAATACTTAAGTAAAGAGTTTGCTCTTTAATGTTGGCTTGAGTGACTGTTTTGAAGTTAGAAAACCACCTTTTAAGAACTGACTCGTCTACTGACTCAAATTCATAAGAGTACTTAAACACTTCTTTTATGATACTTGCTATTTCGTCTTCAACTCCTTCAGTAAGCATTTTCATCAGGTGGTTTTCGTGTTTCTGGTAAAGACTGCAACAGTTCTTGTCGTTGTTTTCAATGATTTTAAAAGTAACTTCGTAAATCTTTTTCTGAGTGCTTTTGAAGCTTGAAGCTTCAGGGCTTTTCTTGTTGACGTCAGCTATGAGGTCAGCAAGGTCCAATAAGCAGTCCAAGATTCCCATTTCCCTGAAAGAGTTTTGTTTTGTGGTGAAGTCTAAATAGCTTTCGTTTTTGCAAATGATTTTTTGTAACAAGTTGTCAAGCATCACGTCCAAAGCCTTTTTTGCGCGGGTTCTGAACTGGTTCCTCGAAAACTTCTTTTTAAGGTGGTGGTAGAAGTTCACTAGGTACGGAGCCATCAAGTTAAGTTTGTAAACGTGTTCAGTTTGAGTTTCTAAAACGTCTTCAATCACAAAAGCAACTCCAGAGTAGTCTTTTTTGTTTAGGGACAATTCAATCCCAAGCTTTTGTTTTTGGTTTCTGCTTACAAAACTGTGGGACTTGGAGGGTTCTTTTACTTTTAAGAACTTAAAAGACTCAGTTTTCACAGTAAGTATCATTCCAAACCGAATACTTTCTTCAGGAGTTTCAAAGTCAGGTTCTAGAGTAAAGAGTGTTCCCTTTTGGTAAGCTTCAGGAACTAGTTTTATCTCTTCTTCTTGTTCTTGCAGAAACATTCCAGTAGCCAAGTGCTTGATTCTAAACCTTTCGTTCCAACAAGCAACTCCACCCACAAAAGCTGCTTCTCTTTGAAGTTCCCAAAGCGAGTTGCTCGTTTTGTTGTTTTTTTCCACAAAAAGACTAATTGAGTCGCTTTTTTCGAGAAGAGAAGTTTCTTCAACTGCTAAGTATCCCTCTGAAACTCTGTGGTAGATTTTGAAAGAATCACCTGTAGTTACAAACTTAGTTGTATCCCCAAAGTAGTCAAAAGTGGTGTATCTTCGAAGGTTCCAGTGAATTGGGTTTCCACCAGCGTTTACTTCTAGCTTGTCGTTCGAACTAGAAATTCCTGACTCGTGAAAATGCAGGTAGTAGTCTGACTTTTCTGAAAAAAACTTTAAACAAACACTGTCTGTGTACTGGATAATGTCTCCTTCGCTTCTGAGTTTGTTCACAGGAAGTACTTCCAACCATGAGTTCTCTCCTCCCTTCTCGTTGATGTCTACTTGCAAGCACCCCGGTTCCGAAGCTATAGTTTTGGAGTTTGCGCAAACGAACCCATTGCTGTGGCAGTGTCTTAACTGGATTCTTTCTCCGTAAGTAATTGCTTTTCCAAGGGTCATCTTAAGTTCAGTGTCTGACTTTTTAAAGTCGCTTTTTGAAAGTCTGCGTGCAGTCTGGACTTGGAACAGACAAGAACGAGTTAAAACGTTGCCTCCGTCTTTGTTTGCAGAGTACTTAGGAATCACTCGGAGTCTTTCGTTTATAACTCCGTCGGCCGAAAGAACTCCCTTGTAATTCAACTCTGAAGTTTTAGGAGTTACAAGGATTACAATGTCTCCTACTTTTAAGTGCCCTGACTTCTGAGTCCTAGTTTGTTGCTTTATGTCAGGCAGACTGCCGAGTTTTTTCCTAACAGGAGAAGCTCTGCCAGTTTTAAGTTTGGACATCCTCAGTTCAGCCATTTATATGCTGAAAGGATTACTCAGGAACTTTGGAGTACTTAACGTAGTTCAAAAAGCTGAAGTGAGCAAAACTGCAGTTGTGCTCGTAGAAAAGGGCGCGAAAGCGCCTACTTGGACTCAAACTACTGAAGCTGCCCTTTCTGACTTCGAAAAACTAAAGTCGTCTTGGGTTTACCCTTCTGGGCACTACGAAAGAGCCTACATGGCTCAGGTTTCTAAAGAAGATGTTTTGAAAAAAGCCTGTCAGTCAGTCACTGCACTCAAGGCCAAAAAGGTAAGCAGAGCTGACGTTGTTTTTCCAAGTGAGTTCAAAGAACGTGAAATCGAGATCTTTGCCAACACTGCCATCCTTAAAAACTACGAATACAAGCAAAAATCCAAACAACAAGAAGATGAAGAAGACAAGGAAGAAGAAACTGAACTTGAAGAAATCAACCTTCTCCACTGTGCAGACATTGAACCTAGGAACTTTGAAATGAGCATGCACTCAGCTAGATGTGCTTTGTACGCTAGAGACTTAGTTAACACCAGAGGCAGTGTAGCTACTCCTGAGTACATTGCCCACCAAGCCCAACACCTTTACTCCCAGTACTCAGACCTTATTTCAATAGAGGTACTTCAAGGTGAAGAACTCAAAGAAAAAGGCCTTAACCTTCTTTACAGTGTAGGCAAAGCTGCAACTTCCCCTCCCCACTTAGTGGTTCTTAAGTACAATCACCCTTCTGCTACCTCTAACTTATCCCTTGTCGGAAAAGGCGTAACTTTTGACACCGGCGGTCTGGACATAAAACCTGCTTCTGCTATGGACAGTATGTACTGCGACAAAGCAGGTGCCTGCACTACTTTAGCAGCTTTTAAGTGGGCAGTTGAGATGCAAGTGCCTGTGAACCTTACCTGTGCTTTAGCCTTGGCTGAAAATTCTGTGAGTTCCAAAGCTTACAAGCCCCAAGACATAATTACTTCTTTGAAAGGACTTACAGTGGAAATAGGCCACACTGACGCAGAGGGAAGACTGTGCTTGGCAGATGCAATGACCTATGTACAAAGGAACCACAAGCCGGACGTAATGGTGGACTTAGCTACACTCACTGGGGCGTGTGTGGTGGCTTTAGGGGACGAAATGGCTGGAATCTTTGGCAACGACAAAAAACTAGTTGAAGAGATCATTCAAAGTGGAGAGCACTACAAAGAAGCAATTTGGCACCTGCCAATAACTAAGCACCACCAAGACAACATCAAAGGCAAAGTTGCTGACTTAAGCAACTCTGGAAAAACTGGTTACGGAGGAGCAAGCACTGCTGCTGCGTTCTTAAAGAACTTTGTGGAAAAAGGCGTGAAGTGGGCACATATCGACATTGCAGGACCTGCGCATTCCAAAAAGTCCTGGGACCAGTTCCCTATGGGAGGCACAGGCTTTGGAGTGCAAACCCTTACAAAGTTCATTTCGGAGTTTAAGTAAGACTTAAATATTAAGAGAAACCGCAGTAGTGGTTAAAAATATGAGCTCTATGACTAAATTAAAGTTCCGAGTGGTGCACTGTTCGAGTGAAGACAGCGAGTTCCCTGTAACGGAGTTACTAAAGCACGGACCGCACTCTAAAGGGTGGCAAAGCGCAAGATTTCAGGATTTCCCACAAATGATAGTTCTTCAATTCATCTGCCCGGTTAGAGTTCAACAGCTGCAGTTTCTATCCCACCAAAGTAAGATATCTTCGCGAATAGAACTATACACTTACATGCCTGAGAATTCTTCAAGCATACCTCCAATGGAACACTTCCAGTGGAAGCGCCTGGGGTACCTTTCCCTTGACAATAATGAAAAGTCTGGATACCAAGCTAGAGAACTCAAGTCAGTTTACATCGATGTTAACACTCACTTCCTCAAAGTAGTACTTAACAAGTGCCACGTTAACAAGTATAACATGTTCAACCAAGTTGGCTTGATTGCTATCAATGCTTTAGGTGAAGAGCTAGGCGACTTCAAAGCTCCTTCTAAAAAAGGAGTTCCTCAAAAACTCGAAAACGATATGGAGTTCGACGTAGTAACTGGAGAAAGACTCAAAAACTTAACTGCAGCCAAAAACAGAGCTGTTGAAAACGAAGACTTTGACGAAGCCAAACGCCTTAAAGAAACCATCGACAAGTTGAAAAGCGTTGGGTACCAGTTGCAACAACTAGAGGACAGAAAAAGGGCTGCAATTAACAACGAAGACTACGAGTCCGCAAAAATAATTAAACAGGAAATCGACAGACTGAGAAATGCCGTTGCACCTCCTGTGGAAGAACCAACTTACAAAAGCTCCAATAAGCCCTTTTTAGAACACCAAAAACAACAAGTGCTAGGTCGTCCTTCCTCAAGGAACTTGCCTCCTGAAGAAGAACCTTTTCAAAAACGCCCAAACAAGGTAGCTTACGACGAGCAGGTTATTCCTACGCATTCACAAGCAAAAGGACCTGGCAAAATGTATGAGGACGAAAACCCAACAGCTGAAGTCGAGCCTCTTGGTCCCCAGCAAAGAGCATTGGCAGAGCCCCTCATTCCTTACTTAGGAGAAAACTTGTGCCAGAAGTTGTTTTCTAAACAGTGGCAGTCAAGAGAAGAGGGCCTTGCAGACTTGCAACAGGAAATTGAAAGAGGGCCTGAGTCTTATCTCTTTGCCAACAGTGGAGAAAGCGAGATTGCTTCGGGAGCTTTGGGAGCTATTAAGCATACTATTGGGGACAAGGTGTCTCAAGTGTCCATGAAAGCCATGAACGTACTACACTCCTTGCTAAGCAACGTAAGTGTTGGAAGGAGTGGGTCTTCGGAGCACTTGCAGTCTATTGTGCAAAACCTACTTTTGAAAATAGGAGACAACAACGCAAGAGTAAGGGACTTGGCTGAACAGACCTATATAACTCTGACTAAAAGCGAAACACTAAATGTCAGCTCTGCTGTGAACCATCTAGTTAAACCTTCTAAGGAAAAGTCTGGATCACAGAAACACCTAGTGGGCAAACTGAACTTGTTGTACTCTTTTGTAAAGGAGTTCCAAATCGATAACCCCCAGGTTCCTTTCCAACCTGTAGTGGAGTTCGGAGTTATGGCTGTACAAAATTCCAACTCCGAAGTAAGGAATGCTGCCAATAACTTACTCATGGCTATTTACTCCTGTGTAGGCGAAAAAGTAAGGCCCTTCATAAGCAACCTTAGACCTGCCCAGTTAGAACTCCTAGAAAAAGCTTTTGAAGAAGCTGGCTCAGAACCTATGCCTAGTAAGCCCAAACCCAACTCACGAAGACCAAGTGCAGGAACCAAGCGCAGACAGTCAACTCCTGCCCAGGCAATTTGTAAGTTTTGTGGGAAAAAAGACCCTGTGTTTGCAAGTGAAGACAACTTAGACATTCACTACTGGAAAGACTGCCCTATGCTTGTAGCTTGTCCTGACTGTTCCCAAGTTGTAGAAATCCTAGACCTAAATGAGCATATGCTGAAGGAGTGCGAACTTGCAGAAGTCCAAAGACAGTGTCCCAGGTGCAAAGAAGCAGTTCACATAGACGAGTATGAACAACACGTTGAAGAGCAAGCTTGCTTGCCTGCCAAACCTCCTAGTGTAGCTAATAGGTGTCCTTTGTGCCACGACGATGTGGATCCTGGAACTGAAGGTTGGAAACAACACATCCTCGTGGAAGGGTGTCCTAATAACGACCGGAGCAATTTCTAGAATCTGTCTAATTTAGCACTTAAGTGGAGTACTTCGAAAGGATTTCTTGTCTGAGATGGTAAACTTGTGAGTAAAGTTCTTGTTTTTGGGTTTCGAGGTTTTTGTTTTCTTCTAACAAGCGATTTAGTTCTTCAGAGGCTTCTAGTTTGAATTTTTCAAGTGCAGTCCTGGCTTTGGGCAAGTTGGCTCCTTTTCCCTCGTAAACTTGGTTTAGGAACTTCACAGCTTCTAAGTCAGGCTCAAAGTGTTCCAGTGCTCTATACTTGACTTCTCTGTGTTCAAGTTCTTTGAGTGTAAGGGGAATTTCTAGGTCTTCTATGAGTTTGTCTATGCAAGTTTTAGCAGTTGGAATTAAGTACCTTATGTTGCGGTTGATAGCTGCTTCTAAACTTAAAGCTGTATTTTCTGAGATGTTTCGGAAGTTAGAAATTACATACCTAGGTTCAAGTTCACAGATGAACTTGTTGAGTTGTAAAAAAAGTATCTGGTACAACTTAACCAAACGCGCGCTTGAAATCTGAGAGTCCATTTTGATTAAGTTATCAGGTTAGTTTTTTGACTTCTTCGAAAAAGTTGCAGTTTTGAGCAAGACGGACTTGGCTAGGGTCAGCTGTGTACTTAGCTATTTCAGAATCAGACTGGGCTTGGTTCCAGCGCTTCTGCATTTCTTGCTGGAACAGAGTCCACTGACTCTCAAAGTCCTTAGCTTCTTTGCGTGAGTTTATGAACTTTTTAGGTCCGTTCTGGAACTCAGGGGCAGCTATGAAGGAGTTAGTTTTGCGGGAAGAGCCCCCTGAAGAGTTCTTGCTGGTTTTTTGACCTCTTCTTGACATTTATAGGTAAATGGAAGTTTATGAAAGTAGAGTGTTTAAGTCACAGCCCCCGATTGTAAGACTAAAGGGGTACAAACCTCCTAATATCAGTGTTCAGAAAAAAGACACTGAGTTCGAAGTTTCAGAAAAAGACAACTCCTTTATTGCCCCTCTTAAAGTAGTGAAGCTCGCAACTCAGCCTGCAAGCATTCCTTACAAAGCAGTTTTGCCACAAAACTTAGGTAAAATCCAGAAACTCCAAGTTTTGTTCAGAAAAGCCCCTGAAACCTTAAAAGTCAAGTCAAACAGAAGCTTACTAACTAAGAGTCCACTGTTTCGCCCCAGAAGCTCTGCTTCTTTCAAGTCTAAGAGACTCACTCAAAGCAGGCTTAAAGACTCAAATGCTTTAGAAGAAAAACTTAGTGAACACTTTCCGCACAAACTAGATATTCTGCACTACAAAGGGAACTACCATGTGGGCAAAAGAGATGGCTACGGAAAGATTGCTTACAAGAACGGAGACTGGTACGAAGGCTACTGGTCTGAAAACAAACGCAACGGAACAGGAACTTACTTTTACGCTTCTGATAACTCAGAGTACACAGGGAACTGGAGAGACAACTTAAAACAAGGCCCTGGAACCATGAAGCTGAGGAACGGAAACGTTATAGAAGGGGAGTGGAATGAAAACATTTTGCAGGCTGAGTTTGTAACTATCTACTACAACGATGGCAGCAAGTACCAAGGCAGCATGTTTAATGAGAAAAAACACGGCAGAGGAGTTATGGTGTATCCAAGTGGGTCTAGGTACGAAGGGGAGTGGAAGGAAGACATGAGGGAGGGATTGGGTGCATTGTTTTTCTCTGAGAGTTTTTTCGAAGGGAGCTTTTTGAACGACTATACTTGTGGAAGTGGAGTTTTTGTAATTAAGAATGCTATGCCTGAGTATGAAAGACCCACTCAAAAGGTAGTTACTCAACCCACCAACAAAAGAGTTTCAACACTGAACAGAAAACCTAGACCCACTAGAGTCATTGACTTCCAAGAAATTGAAAAAAAGAACTTAAAGGCTGTTAAAGAAAACCTTTTTGGAACTACTCCAAACTTACCTAACTTTAGTTCTTATGAAATGGACAACACCGACATTGTTTACTTTGCGCAAAAAGAGTTTAGGTCTGGAAAACTCAAAGGACCAACTATTGTCAGGTACGGAAAGTACGGATACTACGAAGGGGAGTTTAAAGAAGGCATGCGGGAAGGTATTGGGAAAATGACTTACACCGATCCCAGCCACTCAGTTCTGTGGTTTCCAGAAACTGAAGGAGTTTATGAAGGGTACTGGAAACAAGATACTAGACACGGAAAAGGCACCATGACCTGGCCCAACGGGCTTAAGTACGAAGGAAACTTTAAAAAAGACAGACGCCACGAAGTAGTAGGAACTATGTACTTTGTAAATGGAAATATTTACGAAGGAGAGTGGATGGAAGAACTTATGCACGGAAGAGGCAGATTCACCACTCCTGACGGAAAGGAGTACAGAGGCAGGTTCTTCAGTGGAGACTTTGCTGGAGAAGGGTTGCTAACTTTTCCAAACGGAAACAAGTACGAAGGCCAGGTAAAAAACATGGTGCCTGAAGGGCAGGGCAAACTTTACATGACTTCAGGCAATAAGTACTGCGGAGAGTTTGAGAAAGGAATTCCACATGGCCAAGGGAAAATGGAGTACAAAAACGGAGATGTGTACTTTGGAGAGTGGAACCACTTGAAAAGGCAGGGATTTGGAGTTATGCACTACTACGAAACTGGGGAAACCTATGAAGGGTGGTGGGTTGGCGACAAAAGAGAAGGCCCTGGGACTCTGTACAACGACTACAAAGAAGCTTTGTTTTCAGGCAACTGGAGCAACGACATGAAAGAGGGCAGTGGTGAAGTCATTTTGTAGTAATAATAATGCTGAAAAATAAAGCTTCAGAAATCAAAGCTTTACTGAACTTGCTGAAGCCCCACAAACGACTTTTAGTACAATTTGCAGGGTCTTTGTTGGTGTCTTCGAGTGTGACACTTTGCTTTCCTTTGGCTTTGAAAGACTTGTTCAACATTGCAACCAGTTCACCTACTCCAGACCAGATTCTGTACTGTGTGTCTAAGTGGACTGGAGTAATCACTGTAGGAGGAGCATCTACTTACGTTAGGCGGTACACAATCGATGACCTTTCTAACCGCATAGCTAAGTCAATGCGTGAAGAGTACTTTTCAGAACTCATGCAGAAAAAACTGGAAGGAGTTAACGAGCAAAACACAGGCAGTTTGACGCACCAACTAAGCAACGACATTTGGCAAGTAGCTTCCACAGTCACCAACGAGTTTTCTTCAAGTTTGCGAGGAGTGGCCTTTTTTGTGGGAGGAGTGGGGTTTTTGGTTTACACCTGCCCGACTTTGAGTTTAGTCTCAGTAGTACCTATGCTGGGACTAGGAGCTGTTTCAAGGTACTACGGACAAATTCTTCGCAAAGAAAGACAAAAGCAAGCTCAACTCTTAAGGGACCAGAACGCATACGCTCAAGAACGCTTAGCCCAAATAAAAACCGTGAAGTTGTTTACTGCTGAAAGGTTTGAGATTCAAAAGTACGGCCAAAAACAAAAAGAATTCTACAACAAAAGTCTAGACGTTGCTTCCTACACTGCCAAACACTTTGCATTTATGGAGATTCTTGGACAAAACTCAGTGCTTTGGTGTTTAGGTGGCGGAGCTTACTTAATTACAACAGGTTCGGGACTAAGCGTAGGTTCGCTTACAGCTTTTGCAATGTACAGTGTTTACGCTGGCATGGGTTTCAGACTCCTAACTTCTGGGTACACTGAGTTCAAAAAAGCTGCAGGCATATACGACCAAATAATAACTACTCAAAAAAAACTAGAAGAAAAAGAACAAGTCTTGCTGGAAAGAATGCAACCCCAGTACACCAAAGGACCAAGCATTTCTTTTAGAAACGTTACTTTTGCTTACCCAGGAAGGGAAGCAAACATTTTGGAAGGAATTAACTTGAACGTGAAGCCTGGAGAGGTTTTAGGAATAGTAGGTAAGTCAGGCAGCGGAAAGTCAACTATGTTTCACTTGCTCACACACCTTTACAGACCCAAATCAGGAAATATCTACTTAGACGGAGTAGACATCAGCACTAAGCCTGCCTGGTGGGCACGCCAGTTAGTATCTATAGTTTCCCAAGAAGCTTTTTTGTTTTCAGCGACTATAAAAGAAAACATCATTTACTCCAACCCCGAAGCCACTATGGAGCAGATCGAAGAAGCCTGCAGACGGGCAGACGCCCTTAGTTTCATATCCCAACTTCCCCACGAGTTCGAAACACAAGTAGGCGAAGGGGGACTTTCTTTGTCAGGAGGCCAGAGACAACGCATAGCCATTGCTAGAGCTCTACTCAAGACTCCACACATTTTGTTGCTTGACGAAGCTACTTCAGGTTTAGACGCTAAGTCGGACGCGTACGTAAAAAAGATTCTGGAAGAAGAGATCAAAAGGGAAAAGCACACTGTTCTGATGATCACGCACCGAATAAAAAACCTCAGGAATCTAGCAGACAGAATAGCTGTGCTGGATGCAGGCAAACTAAAAAAGGTAGGAACTTTTGAAAACCTAAAAAACATCCAAGACTTTAAGATATTAATGTAAGTTAATTATCAGAAGTCGTTAGAATTTCACTGTGTTGTGTGTAAGTCTTCTTGACCCACCCGAAGTAGTAAATACTGCTCCAAACCACCATAACGACAGAAATGCACCCGTTCTTAAAAGCAGGTCCTAACTCGAAGTTGGGTTTCCAAAAAGAATTTGAACTAATTGCTGCAGAGTAAAGCCAAAAACTCATTCCACACAAGTTCATTGAAGACCCCAGCCAGAGCCAAAAGTCTTTGTCGAACCAAGAGTTTTCTAAGCGTTGCCCTTCCATACGCTCTATCTTCCTTTTTAAGTTTATCAGTCCACACATAAACACCAGCAAGCTGACTAAAAACACTTCAAAAAACACTTCTCCTGCAAAGTGCAAGTTCCTGAGGAATTCGCAAGAGTCACTTTCACAAAAGCACTGGAACTCCAATTTAAAAGACCGAGACGTGAGACAAGTCCAAGAGTCACTGGCAAAGTCGTAGTAGCTGTGCAAATTCAAAGCTCTGAGACTAAATCCTTGTTTGTCTAGGTAAAACCAGTGATCTACACAAACTGAAGACAACCCCATAACTATCCCTATGACTAGCCAGATCCCTACTACTTTCAGCTTGATTTCTGAGTTGGACAACATGTTTTTTCCATATGAATATTTTAGAAGACTGCGTTGAAAGCTTGAAAAGAGACCCTTCTCCCCACGTTTTAAAGTGCTTAATGAAGTAACCCTTACTTAGTTACCTTAAAGAACAAAAGAACTCTGCTACTGATGTTCTTGAAACTTTTGGAACTCCAGGGATTCCTTCATTGTTTGAGTGGATGTACTCCAAAGACACCGACTTGAGGAAAGCCTCTGCAATGTTTATTTGCGAGTTGGTCCATCAAGAACCACAGGCCCAAAGCATGATTTGCAAAGCCATGGACTTTGCTCCTTTAGAAGGCAAAGTCTCCATCAACAAGTTTCCTGCCAAAATCGAAAACATAATAGCCCAAAGGCCCCAAGTGTTAAGGATGCTTCAAAAGAAAGAAGCTTCTACTGCTAAGTTCTGGTGCTTTCCTCCTCTAGACTCTTCAAGTTACAGAGCAGCACTTGAAAACTCAATATTCTTTCCAGACCCTTTGGAGTACCTTATAGGGTTTTTCTACACTGCTCCGAAGTATTCTCCTGCTAAGTTCATTGACACAACTACTTCTTACATTTCAAACAACTCACTTTCAGAAGAAAACAAAAACTCCACTCCTCGGACTAAAAGAAAAGCTGTTACTCCTACTAGAGAAGTTAAGACTGAAAGGAGAAGGTTCAGGGAACCCGTCCCTTACTCTACCCACCTTTACTCCCGCGAAGACCCCGGAATGCAGGCTGCTCCTTTTGAAGTTTCTTCTCCTTCAAAGCCAATGGTCAAACCTTCAGCTATTTCCAGAAACTCGCCTAGGTACCAAGGAGTAGAAGCCTCAATAAGCAGAATCAAAGGGACACTTAAAGAGATTTCTAAACAGTCCCCCCGCAAAAACTACTTAACTCCTACTGCAGCTTCAAGTTTAAAGTCCAAGTCTCCTCCGCCTTCAAGTTTAGCTTCTAGAAGGAGAGAATTACTCAGCAAGGCCGAAAAACTAATAAAAACTCCTAAAACTAAGCGCTAATTACTGTTATTTATGAATTTTCATAGTTAACATTCAAAAACCGAATCAATGTCACTAACTTACGCTGACCAACACCAAGCATGGCAACAAAGAGTCCAAAAAGAAATTACTGCCCATTCTAAGTTTTACAGGTAAAAACTACTTAGCAATTTTGATTCCAGCATAAAAGACTCCTATCACTTAAGTTGTTATCGCAAAACTAATCAACCAAGAAGGAGACACTATAGAACTAAGTCCACTCCCAAAACTGACTATCAAAAGTCTTTCAACGTGGACCTAAACACTTCCAACATATACGCAGAAGTCCGAGGCAAGTACGCCAGACCTGCTCCTCCTTTGAATCAATACGTTAAAGCTGATGAAAACCCTACACTCGCACGCCCTGCAACAGCTGGAAGCTACAGAAGCAGAAGACAAGCTGTTACCTCTAGAAAGGACTCTTCTCGGCCTAGAACCAACTTCAGAATCCGAAGCAAAAAAAGTCTTAACTCAAATATTGGTTCTAGAGCTAACTCCGTTTGCTCAAACCAAACTGAAGGACATAAGAGGTACAAAAGCTTCTCTATGGATAAAAAGCTTGAAAGGCCTTCAAAGCCTGAAACTCCTCAACAAGACTACTTAAAAGTCCACTACGAAAGCCCTCCAAAAGAACTTCAAGAAGAAGTCCAGGAACTCCAGGAACCTCAGGAACCTCAGGAACCTCAGGAACCCCAGGAACCTCAGGAAAACTTAGAAGAGAACTTAAACGAAAAAGCCAAACAAGAAGACAACGAATCTGTTGCCACTGCTAACAGCGAAGGTGATGACCAGGTTTCCCTTAAATCCAAAAACTCCCGCAAGAGTGACAAGGAGTCCGTAAGGTCGTTTGAAACTACCAGTTCCCAAAGACGCTACATCCAAGAACTCGAGGAACTCCTCAAGAAAGAACGCGTAAAAAGACTTAGTGCAGAAAAAGCTCTCGAAGGCTTAAAAAAGACTAAGTAACTTAAGCTTCTACTTGCATGCCTTGTTCCATGTCCCTGAGTACTTTGTTGATTTCTTCTTCTTCAACAAATCTGAACCCCTCAGGCCCTGCTACACCTACACTGATGCTTTTTCCGTTCAACTCTGTTTCGGCCTGAGCAGACACCTTGACAGCTTTTATAGCGTGCATTATCATTTGTTGTTCACTTTCATTGGCGAAGTTTTCAAAGTTGTTTTCCAAGTAGGTTTTTGCAGACTGGTTCCTTGCGCCGATGGCTGCGGCGTAATACTCGTTAAAAGTAGCGTCAGGCATGATATCGTATATATGGGCTCCGTTTTCATCCACTCCTGCAATTAAACAGCCTACGCCATAAGGTCTTTTCCCGGGCCTGTGGGTTTTGAGTTGAGCCTTTTCAGCGAGTTTGGCCAAAAGCCTTCCGGGGTTGTAGGGTTCTCCGTAAGTGTACTTATGGTTCAGGGCTTCAGTGCGCAGGAACTTGCAAATGAGCCTTCCGTCAGCTGTCAGGCCTGAAAAACACAGAGCAAGGTGGTCGTCTATCTTATATAGTTTCTGTTGATGCTCAGCCAGCGCTGAAGGAGACCTATTAAGAGTAGCAAGTACTGCATGGGTGCTTGAACGCAAGGCTACGCAGAGAGAACCCTGCTTGATAGCTTCCATAGCATACTCTATCTGGAACAGCCTGCCTTGCGGGCTCCAAGATAAGCAGTCAGTGTCGTAAGGACTTCTCAGCATATTTACTTACGTTGGTACAAAAGGTTACTTCTAGTAGACTTAGACCGCTTTGTCTCTTCGATTTCTACCTCTGGGTCAGCCAGCACAAAAGTTTCTTCACACTCAAGGCCTTTTTCTTGGTTCAGAACTGAAGAGACTAAAGCCTCCAGCCAAAGCCTCCCTGGAAAGTCTTTTACTATGTCAAACCAGACCCACTCTGCCACTCTAAAGAATATTCTATCCTTTTCTAGGACGAAAATTTCTCTTTGTATGGGTGCAGGGAGGTCTTTTCTGGATTCATCGATTCTGAAACAAGTAAGTTCTTCTTCCACTAGCTCTTCCAGCCAGTCTTTTTTCAAGAAACAGTCCACTAACTCTTCTAGCACTATCACTACTATTCTGCTGTTTTGGGACTTTTCTTCAGAAAGGGACTCCTCAACTATGCTTTGCATAGAAAGACTGCTGATCATGTACTCGTAAGCATGCAGGCAAGTAATTCCGCGAAACTCTTCTTCTACTAAGTTCGAAAGTTCTTCCTGAGTTACTTGAGTTATAACCTCCTCCCAACTTCCCAGATACTCCTGGTCTTTTATTTCGGTGTAGGCGTCGTTTGCCACAAAAGGTATTTGTTCTTTAAGGGTTTCAGTAATTATTCTGTCTAGAATTGAACTAGAGTACAAACGCATGGAGGCTGAAATCATTTCTTTGATGCTTTCTTCAACGTAGTTGGTTATGTTTCCCCTTGTTTCTGAGTCTAGTAACTCTCCCAGCACATCTTCTGAAATTGCTTTGATTTCTCCAAGTGAAAGTTCAGGTTGTTTTTCCTCCTCCAAGTCAGAAACTACTTGGTGGCATTCAGGCGTGCTTTCTTCTTGCTTAGGAGTAACCCTAGTTTCAGGTTTGGGGGGCTTGGAGTTCTTAACTTTGATGTAAGGGCTTGGCTTCCTTTGGACCAAGCCTAGAACTTTCATGCCAAAGTTGACTTTTTCAGAAACTTTTGGGTTGAGAGGGAAAATCGGAACGTACTGAATGCGGTTAGTTCTGTTGGCCCTAGTGGCAATAGAAGCCACTTTTAAGTTAACCAAAAAAGGGTCGTCTTCTTCAAACTTAAATAAACCTGCAAGGGCAGTGTCTTTTAAAAAATTAAGGTCGTGTTTCATCTTTTCAAGGTAGTTTTCATTCTTCCATAAGAACTCATAAGCGTTTAGCTTCATGTAGTTGCTCCAAAAATTTACAGACTCCACTATTGACAAGTTCAAGTTCCTTATGTTCCTGAAAAGCTCTATGGCTTCTTTCTTCAAACTGGCTACTTTTTGCTTTTCAGTTGTGGCCAGCAAACTTTGGTTTAGTTCGCTTATTTGGATAACTAAGTACTCTCTGTCTGTAATGCTATTCATCACTAGTTGCACAGGGTTTTCTCCTTTTTCTAGTAAGTCAATTTCCTTAGCAATCACAAAGGCTTTTCTTTTGCTTGGTAAGTGGGCAATTTGAGTGCTAAAGATGTCCATGTGCTGGGGACTCACTCTGAAACGTTCCCAGGTTTCCTTCAGTTGGCTTTCAAGTAGCTTGGCTTGGCCATCATAGATTTGTCTGGTGCGGGCAGTTTTGTTGAGGGAGTCTTTAGAAAGAGTTCTTGATCTAGAAGAAGAGGAGTTAGAATTGGACCTTGCTCCGCTTGGTCTGTGGGACCTTAATCTCAGTCTATTGTTTTGAATGCACTTGGAGTAAACGTCTCTTTTGCTGTCGTAGTTAGGGAGCTTTTTGACAATGAACCTAGAGTCCCAGGGTGTTTCGTGGAGCATTGCTTTGTTTTTGGCACTTATGCTTGATTTGTTTATTTTCTTTTCCATTTATGATAAGAAATTACATACTTGAAGAAGTCTAAGTATTACTTCTAAGGATTTTCTATTTCTTCTATGCAGTTCCACTCTTTGTTTAAGTTCCTTTTCCAAACCTTCACTTTGCCGTCGTCGCCTGTTGAACAAATAGTTGTCCCTAGTAGGTCCCAGCACACCTTCCACACTTTAGAAGTATGTCCACTTAAAACTTGTTCAAGTTCTATTATTCCTTGGTTTCCGTCCACTCGCCACACTGCTACATTCTGGTCCAGAGAGCAAGAACACACTAGATGCTTTCTTCTGCCCATCAACTGAGCCCAGTCCAAGTCAACTACTGCAAGTTTGTGGGCTTCAGGTGCTGTGTATATGTTTTGCCAAGTTTTAGTTTCAGTTGAGCAAACCCACAACTGCAGCAAACAAGCTTCTTCCGAAAACTGCTTGCAAAACTTCTCCCTTGCTGTTTCAGCGTCGTTGTTGCCCACAATGAGCATCGGAGGGTCAATGGGGCTTGGGTTCCAGGCAATGCAGTTGCTGCCTAGTGGGGAGCTAAGAAACATTTGGGCAACACTCCAAACTTTTAAGTTTACTGAGTTGCTGGGTTCGTAAATCCTTATTTCTCCGTTGCTTGAGCAAACAGCTAGTTGTAGTCCTAAGTGCTTAGGAGCAAACCTTATGTCTTCTATAGGTTCTTTGCTTTCCACTAAGTTTGCTAAGGTGTTCCAGGAGTTTTCGCCTGCATTTTCTTCGTAGATGTTGACTGACTTATCAAACGAGCAAGAAGCAAGCAATGTGCCAAACTCAGGGTGTGCCCATCTTACTTTGAATATTGCCCCTGAGTGTGCGTTCCACCTTGCACTGAGTTTCCATCCACTTTGAGTGTGGTCCCAGACCTGTATTGACTGGTCTGCTGAGGACAAAGCTAGTCTGTTGCCGTGGAAGTTAAAAGAAATGCAAAAAATATAACTTTCACTTCCTAAATCCAAGTTTTCTACCTGAGTTGCCATTTAATTGGATTTGGGTTTAACTAGTGGATTTTATTCATAATTAAGCAAATGTCGAGAATAGCGCCTACCATAGAGCTAAACCTAAGTCCAGAAGAAGATAAGACGTGCAGAGTTTGTTTTGAAACTGGAACTGTTAGTATGAAGCTGATTTCTCCTTGCAAATGCACAGGTTCAGTTAAGTACATTCATGAAGAGTGCATGAAAACATGGATTGTTTCCCAGTATGAAGACATAGAAGAAGTTAAGTGCGAAATCTGTAAGACGCCTCTTTTGATGGAATTCAAAATAGGTCGCAAGTGCTCGCCTAAAATGTCTTGCCAAGAAGGAGTTTCGCAGTGCATGTTTATTCCTTTGCTGTTTTCAGTACTGGCTATGCTGGGCTTGATTATTTACTTACTAGCAGACACCTACTTGGAAGAAGCTGCTGACAACGAAGAAAGAGGCTACACCATTGCTCTTTTAGTTACCTGTATAATATCTTCCATCGTAGTTATTGCACTGATGGCTCATGCTTTTAAGGAGTCATGCTTTACTTTTGAGATCAACAACTGGTTTATTTACTCACAGGAATTTTCTTTTGAAGAAGTTGAGTCACAGAAGTCTATAAAAGAAGAAAACTACCTAAGTCGTGAACCTCAAAACCAGCCTGTCCTGGTAATTCCTAATTTTTCGAGAGTAGGAGGCAGAAAAGTCACAGTTCCCAACTTACGGCCTAACTTAACTCCTGTTATGCAGAGAGAAAGAATAATAGCATTCACTCCTAACATCACACCCCAACTTTCACTTATATCTTACAATAGAGAAGTTTTTGGAACTCCTTCTGAACAAGAACAAAATGCTTCTTAAGTTAATTTAGCATAACTAACTGGGGGCTAAAATTTATGCAGGTAAACGCTTTGCAGAAGTTTTTGGAGTACAAAAGCAAAAAGGATACTTTAACTAGTCCGCTCTCTCAAAAGTCTTTTTCAGAAGTCCTTGAAAACCGCAAAAAGGCAGTTTTGCAGCACTTAGAAAGCAAACATAAACCAATGCCAGACCCTGAAGTCCCTAAAAAGCCTGACACTCCAGAAGAACCCCTGTTTCCTCCTGAGTCTCCCAAAAGAATCTCCGAGCAAACTACTTGCTCAATACAACTCTATTCAAAAGATGAAGTACTTTTGAAAACTTCAGCTTTTCTATCACCTGCACTCAAAAGGTACATATACGAAGCTGCAGGAATCTACTGCACAGACGTGGAGGGCTGGATTATTCCTATTAGTATGTTCGAGTTCTTCGTAAGTTCCACCCAAGACTTAAGGGCTTTTAAGTTCCAAAAAATTCCAAATTTCGTAATAAAAGCCCTTGAAAGTAACAAACCCCAAGTCTGCAAGCAATGCCCCCATAACTACCAATGCGAAATCTCTAAAAGTTTAGATAGCTTGCCAACCCACATTTTGTCGCAACTTTATAACTTCCAAAAAGAGGGAGTTGAGTTTGGACTTAAGCACTTCGGAAGGGTTTTGATTGGAGATGAAATGGGTATAGGAAAAACTGTGCAAGGAATAGCAATTGCAACTGCTTACAGAGAAGAGTGGCCTTGCATAGTTATTTGTCCAGCCAGTATTAAACTTAACTGGATGAACGAGTTTAGAAGGTGGGTTCCTGACTTAGAAACCCAAGACTTTTACTTCCTGGACAAAAAAGCAACTATGAGGAACAGTGCAAAGGTTTGGATTTCTAGTTACCACATGGCTACTAACTTAGAAGTGTACTTGAACTCTAAGTACTTCAAGGTTGTGATTGCAGATGAATCGCACTACCTAAAAAACTACTCTGCTAAAAGAACTAAGTGCTTAGTGCCTTTTTTGCAAAAAGCAAAAAGAGTGATTCTGCTAAGTGGAACTCCAGTTGTTTCAAGGCCTGCTGAACTCTACACTCAGTTGTCTGCTATCCGTCCTGACATATTTAACAACTTTAAAGTTTATGCTGAAAGGTACTGCGACCCCAAAGTTCTTTTTACTCACACTGACTACAGCGGAGCTTCAAATATTAAAGAACTTTACACACTTATTTCTAACACAGTTATGATCAGACGCATTAAGTCGGAGGTCCTTTCCCAACTGCCTGACAAGTTCAGACAAAAGGTTGAAATTCCTGTTACTTACGAGTACACTCGCAAAATCAAAAAACTCTACTTTGATGTGCGCAAAAAAAAGGAATACTTCAAAGAAACCCACGAAGTAACAGGAGACGAAGTGGACTCAGCAGCTAAAAATCTAGAAAAGGACTTATTCTTCACACAAGCTTTCACTTTAACTTGCAAAGCTAAACTCAAAGGAGTTGTTGACTATGTTTCTTACCTTATTCAAAGTAACTGCAAGTTTATGTTTTTTGGCCACCACTTAGAAATGCTAGATGCAGTGGAGACCCAAGTTAACAAAGAAAAAACCAAGTACATCAGAATAGACGGAAGCACTCCTCATCAAAAACGCCAGGCAGGAGTAAACGCTTTTCAAAACAACTCCGACTGTAAAGTAGCTATACTTGGAATCATGGCAGCAGGCCAAGGTTTAACTCTTACTGAAGCTTCTACAGTAGTGATGGGAGAGTTAGCTTGGACACCTGGAGTTATGATCCAAGCCGAAGACCGTGCTCACAGAATTGGACAAAAAAGGTGTGTGAACATCCATTACTTGTACGGACCCCAAACTTTGGATGAGTACATCTGGCCTAAACTACAAGCTAAACTCAACATAGTAAGTGGAACTTTGGACAACGGAAACAATCACTCTATGGACAGTTTTTTGAATCCACAAGAAAGACTAGGTATGGGGCAGTTTGACACTAGCGAAGTCGGTCTTCCAGTTAAGAGAAGAATTTAATTTAAACATGAGCTTGTAATATGGAGCCTGAGATCATTCTAGAGTCGCATTCTACCCAGGAGCACTCTATTCGCTTTTTAACCTTGAATCTGCTAATGCGGCCGCCTATGGTTAAAAACAACTCTAGTGACTACAAAAACGCCAGAGTCCAGTACTTTTCTAAGTTCATTTTACCTAACTTCGATATAGTTTGCTTACAGGAAATTTTTGGCTCTTATAATAAACGAAGAAAGTTTTTAATTAAAAGAGCCAAAGAACAAGGCTTTGAGTTTTACGCAGTTCCGCATTCAGCTAACATTTGGACCCTCCCTATTATAGACGGAGGACTGCTTATTCTTTCGAAGTACCCTATCTTAGAAAGTGACTTCATGCCCTATGAAAAAGGTGTTTTGCCAGACTCTTTGAGTAAGAAAGGCGTGCTCTACGCTAAAATAAGTACTCCCCAAGAAGTCATTCATGTGTTTACTTCCCACACCCAGTCTTCCTATAACACTAACAGCGAAAGGGAGTGGTACAACTACAGAAGTGTAAGAAGAGAACAACTTAAGCAACTAAAGCAGTTCATCAGTTACAAACTAGGAAACAAAAAGGAACTAGCAGTACTCATGGGCGATCTTAACGTGGATGCAAGGGAGTCTCAAAAAGGAATGCACTTTACAGACGGAGACGACTACGAATGCATGATGAGGATACTAGGCGGAAAAGACATAATTAGAGAGAAGCACGGGTACTCGCCAGCCACTAACGGAATTGTTATAAACGGAGTTCCAACTGAGACTGTTCTTACTGTGAAAGATGAAGTCTCAAACGATGCTGCACTAGACTATGTGATTGCCTTTAACTCTAAATTTTCAAGCTTCAGTTTTGACTTAGACGAGTCAAGAGTAGAACCATTTTACATTCAATCCCAGCCTTTCACCCAGATAAGCGACCACGCTGGAATAATAACTACTATCAAGTTTACTGGAACTCAAGAAAGCTTTTCAGTTAGAGAAGCAAAACAAGGAGAAATAGAGATAGAAAGTCTTCGAAAAGAACCTTTATAATACATTAATCGTCTGAACTTGAACTTTTAGACCGCGATCTTAGGTTTCTGAGTCTTTCTGCAACGTCTTCGAGCATAGGCGGGTTGGAAAGGTCCTGTGCAGGAGAACTTATAGAAAACTCTCCGCCACTTCCTTCAGTGTCTATGTAAACTAAGCCTTCTTCTTCCCCTGCTGCGTCTTCTTGGACAGCACAAAGCCTTGAAATTAGCTTAAAGTTTGTCTCTGGAGACAACAAGTCAGGGGCTTCACAGCGGAAGTTTGGAGTTCCCATATTAAAAGAGCTTTCGCTGCCAGAAGTGCATCTGGAAGAGTATTCTAACGTGATAATTCTAATTCCTTCATCGTCTATTGCTTGTTGCGAAATTTCGTCCACACTTAGTTCCCGAAGTTTCTTCATAAGAGTTTGGACAGAATTGGGGTTGCTGAGGTCTTCTTCGTTGCTTTTTTTAGGCACAAACTGCTTTTTGGACTTTTCTGAAGAGTATTTGGGGTGGATGAGTATAATAGAGTGGTCAGTGGACTCTGAAACTTCTTCTTCATAAAGGTGGTTAGTGAATGTTTTAGGAGTTCTATTTAACAGAGCTTTTCTGATGAAACGCAGAGTAGCAGGGTTGGCAAGGTTGTAATAGGGCCTATCTATGGACTTTTCTTCTTTGGAAGATGGCAGGTATTCAGAGTCCTGAGGACTGAATTCGGAGTTTTGTGGGAAATATATAACAGTGCAATTGTCAAGGGCTTTTTTGAGTTGGGTAGGAGTGGGTGGGGAAGACAAGTTTTCAGACTGACTCTCTGCAAGATTTTTTAACCGAGAAATAATATGATCAATCTGGGGTGGAGAAGGCGCATTGCTTGGAGATCCAGCAAAAGAACTATGCTGAGGGCACTCGGAGTTGTCTAGAGTAAATATTCGGCAAGAACCATCTAAGGATTGTTCAACTTTTATATCAGAAGGAGATTCTGAGTATTTAGGGGATTTTTTAAGTTTGAGAAGAGCCATAAGCAGCCCGGTCATGTTGAGTTCTTTAGACTCCTCAGTAGAAGGGGAACTTGAGAAGTTAGAAGTGATTCCGGAGGTTGCAGGAGCCGTCACCACTGGTGAAGGTGTTTCAAAGCCTTCTCTTAATTTCATCATTTTATAAGTACTTAAGGCACTAAACTAATGCTTGACTCTAAGCTAGTGAACTAAAAAATTGTTATAAGAGCCAGAAAGGTTTCATATTCAAATTTAATGACAGATCAAGAATTGTACCAAGAGCGGATATCTACACTAGAAAGAGAAAACGAAGACTTGCGTGACCTCACAGACCGTTTGAACAAAGAACTCAGAAGATGCCAAATAGCACTGGGCAAAGAAGCCCCCCGGTCCCAAGAGATTTCAGGTGAAGAAGTTTTGCCGCCCTGGGCTAGCAACACTGTTTTTTTGTCTCCGCTGCTTTTAGCTTACGACAGCCGAATTCAAGAACTTACATCTGCTCTTGACCGTGCTAAACTAAACATCCAAGAACTAGGGGAGTCCACTAAGCGGTTATCTGCTGAAAACAGTTCTTTAAGGGAAGAGATGGAACGCCGATGGAAAGAAATGCTCGAAAAAGAAAAAAACGAACTTGAGGGCGGGCACGTTGGGTACGCTTTTTACGAGGCCGAAAAAAACGAAATGCAAGAAAGACTAGACTTACTAAGTAACGAAAACGGACTACTGCTTGAGCAACTAGAAGCCCTTAAGTCACGCAACGAGTACTTAGAAAAAGTAACTAGAGAAAAAGAAAGAGCTGCTGAAAAGTACCTACTACAGTTAAAAGAAATATCAGGGGAGTACAAACAACTACTGATGGCTGAAGACGAAGTAAGAGGCCAAAAAGACATTGCTGAGGGAAAGCTCAAAAGGGTCCAAGAAGAATTTGCTAAACTAGAACGAGAAAGAGAAGAAAACATAACCCAAGTCAACAAGTTGCAGAACGAACTCAGACTAGCTCAGCAAAGCAGTCAGTACTACAAAAAAGCATACGAAGAAGTGGACTCCAAAAAGTCAGAAGAAATCGAAATGCTTATGCAGGAAGCCCAAAACATCTCAGCCAGAGAAAAAGAAGCCATAAGCAGGTCACAAATGCAGGAAAGGGAACTTGAAGACGCCCACGAAACAGCTAGTTACTACAAAAAAGAGTATGAAACTTTAAGGGCAGAATGTGACTCAATGCTTAAAGTTATGGAAGACTACGAACAAAAGATTGCTACTTACCAACAAAAAGAAGAATCTGTGCACCAACAAGCAAGAGAAGCTAAACAAAAAGTTGAAGAAGCTTATCTAGAAAGGGACAGGATTGCCCTTAGGGAAAAACAGTATGTCAAGCAAATCGAAAGACTTCAAGAACAGCTTAAAACTGAACTTGCTGAACAAAAAACTAACTTCAATTCTCTAGTTGACTCTCTGAAAAAAAAGCATTCTTCAATGCTGAGCAACCGAGACGAAGAACTCAACAACCTGCAAGAAAAAACCAACCACTTGCAGGTGTCCTTTGAAAGACTCCAAAGAGAAAACTCAAGTCTTTCCAAAGAGTGCGAAAGAGCTAAACTTGCTTTACAAGAAGAACAAAAAACCACACAAAAAAGACTTGAAGAGTACGAAAGAAGAATGAGAGAACTAGAAGAAATCCGACTTACTGAAAAAAGAATGCTTGAGTCACAAAACGAACACCTCGGGTATGAACGTCAAGAGTGGGAAAGACTCAAAAAGAACTATGAAAACATGCAACATTCTTCTTCTAAAGAAATTGAAACTTTCAAAAACAACTCCAAAAGACAAAAAGAAGAAGTTAGAAGGTTAAGCCAACTAATGCAAGACTTGCAGAGAGAAAGAGACAACTTAACTGAAGAACTTAACCAACTCAGAGACTCTTACTACGAAAAGCTGCAAGAAAAAGCCAACGACTACAATAACAAAGTGTATTCTTTGGAACAAGAAATCCAAGAAGCCCGTGAAAGACAAAAAGAAAGTGAAGAAAAAGCCTTTGAACTGCTCAAAGCACAGGAACGAGTTAGTGAGAAGTGGAAAGAAGAGCACTACCATACAGTGTCTTACTTCGAACAAGTAGTTCAGGACCTCAACCAAGAGATCAGGAGACTCGCTAAAAGAAACAAAGAGTTAGGAGACGTCTTTCCTGTTAGAGAAATTTCTGTTTAAATTAAGCTCTTAGTTTTGCTTGTATTTTCTTTAGTGTAGAAGTGAACTCTTCTAGTTCTTGACTAGTAAACTCCAGCAACACCTTTTCTGAGCTTTCTACTTGGAGTTCCAGTTGCAGAATAGGAACTGCCATTTCAGAGAGTTTAGAACTACTCATAACTAAACTTAAGTTCCAGTCAAAAGTTTCAAGCTTGTTGTTGGATAAGTAGTTGTTTTTATAGTAGGTTTGGAGGTCCTTCTGTCTAGACAAAAAAGCACTTGCAAAAGCAGAAACTTCAGAATCAGACAGTCCTTCTTGAGAAAGCAGTTTAGTTACCTCTTCTTGGGGGACCCCTGCTATTTTCTTCAATAGGGCTCTTGTTTGCTCGTAAACCTCAAGCCCTTTAGTTCCAAAGTTAGACAAAAAGTCAGAGGGGTACCCACACAAGTAGTCCACTGTAAGGTTGAGTGCCTATTTATTTTTCACCAGTGCTAGTTGGTCTTCACTAAGTTCCATCTTAAGTATGGCTTTTACACGCAAGCGACTAACAAGGTGCTCTAAACAACTGTCCTTTACCCCTACACACAAACTTTTGCTGAGGTGGGTTAACTTGCTAGAGGTAGAAGCTCCTGTAACTTCTGCAGACCTTCCACAAAGGTTTAGAAAAGGAGTGTTTCCTTTAAAACTCCTAGAACGTATTGACCCCGACTTTGAAATCTCAAAAGAGTCCCTGAATCCCCGTTCTAGGGAGGACTGCTTAAACAACCTTCAAACTTTAGTGAACTACTTAAGTTCTAAAGGCCACTTTAAGTTTGACATACAAAGTTTATACAGAGGCAGTGCAAGTCAGGCTTGGGACTGCTTGGAGTTTATGTTTAGAAGAGTGTTAGTCAAAGAAGTAAAGAACTTTAAGCAAGAACTGGTAGCTTGGTACAACAACATTTTGATTCAATACAGTGTTGAAGTCATTTCAGAAGAGGTCTACTTAAACGAATTGGGAGATGGAGTAAAGTTAAGTGTAGTGTTACACTATTTAGTAAATGGTTTTGAAAAACCACTTGAAGGCATAAACTGGAGTCCCTCATCCTACAAACAACGCAAAGAAAACGTTGAAATTATGTTTGAAATGCTGAAGAAAACCAAAACTCTAGTTCTTTTTTCAGTAGAAGAGTTCTTGAACCTTATGGACAACGACTTCTTACTTTTGCAGTTGTTTTACTTATACATAGAGTTCAAAGACACCCAAGAGTCGCTTGACTTCTCTTTCCAGTGCTCTGAAGGTCCTCGGGAAAGCGACCCTCCTTTAGACATAATGCTGAACCAAATAATCTACCAGGAAAGGAAACTGATGTTTTTGGCCGAACAAAGAGCTAAACGCGAAGCCTTCAACAACAAAAAACTAAAGCGGTCTCCAAGTTTGGAACAACTAAGCACTGCTAGGTCTCTGCCAGTTTTCAGTCACTCTCCTTCAGAAATAAACTTGTCACACGCAGAAAGCTTAGTGTGCTACTTGCTAACTCCAAGACTCATTCAAATCACCCAAGGCCCCAGACAGTCTAGAGTTTTGATGAACATAGTTCCTAACGAATCGAAATTTTCAGTAAAAGAAGAAAGTTACGTTTTGGAGTGGAAAGACTTAGAGAGTTTCAGTGTGATTGGAAGGATTGAAATTCGAGAGATTTCAGAAGTTTCTAAAGTTAAGTCAAACTGTCTCAAAATAGCTTACGGAGCAGAAGAAATAATCCTGAACTGCAAGTCTTCTTCTGAGTGTGAACACTTCCACCAAGCTGTTTCTTACCTGCTTTCTAAGTACCGAAGCACGCTTTTGTAATAATAACAGTTATTAATATGAGCGATCCAGAAAACACTGAAGACTACGGAGAAGAGTACGAAGAAGAACTTGACGAAGAACTTGACGAAGAGTATTTCGAAAACCTCGAAGACCCTATGCACTTGCCAGCAGACCACCCTTTGATGATACCTCTGCAAGCTGCTTTGAGTAAGCAACTAAATGACGAACGGGAGCGCATAAACTTGCAATTGCGTGAAAGAGAAGAAGAACTAAAGGACAAAAGAAGGAACAGAGAAGACGCAGGGGTCCAACTTTACGGAGTACAGCAGCAGCTTGCCAAAATGCAAATGACTTATGAACGCACCCGGGATAATTTCAACATCATTAAGAAATACAGAGAAGAAGCTGAAGAACAACTAGAAACTCTGCAAGAAGAATTTGAAACCAAAAAAAAGGATGTGGACTACCAACTCAAAAAAGTCAATAAAGCCCAAGAAGAACTTAACCAAATCAACCGAACTTTAAGGCAAGTAGAAGACTACAACTCCCAGATGAAAAGTGAAATTGCAGTGAGCAGAAGAATGACTTACAGAGCCGAAGAAGCCGTTACGAACCTAGAAAAAGATAAAGACAAACAGGACATACTCATTGACCACATGAACGAAGAAATCAAAAAACTCAACGACCAAAAAAACCTCATTGAGTCCCAACTCAAGTCCCAAAAAGAACAAACTGAAGCTGCAATAGAAACTCTCCGAGACGCCTCTGAACAACTTGAAAAAATAGAAATCAGCAAAAAGGACTTAATGCGCGACTGGAAAGACTACTTAAGTGGAATGCAGCGCAGAGACGAAACCTTGCAAGTAGTGCAGCAAGAAATAAAAAACCAGTTAGACCAAGAAACCCACTTAGACGCTGAACTAAGAGGTTACGAACAAACTATCAAACAAGAAAAAGAAAACACAGACAAGCATCTGCAGCAACTAGAAACTACCAAAAACGAACTAGAACAAATCAAAAAGAACATAAAAGGCTACGAAAACCAAAGAGAGTACCTTGAAGAACAAGACACCATGCTCAAAAAGTCCCGACAAGCCACTGAAAAAGAAATTTCTACTTTGGACAACAAAAAGAAGTCCATTGAAAACCAACTCACTGACATCGAAAAAAGCATTATGAAACTACACCAAGACACCCAAAAACTCATGGAAGACATCATGAACAACCTCAGCGAACAAACCACCATCGAAAAAAGCGCTAACAATCTCAGCAAGCAAGCTGAGAAAATCATGTCTGGAATCAGTGAAAAGGAAGCTGAAAACGAAGCCGTGAGGAACGACATTGTAAGAGTCAAGATGGACGTTCTGCACACTGAGCAAGGCCTTGAAATGCTTAAAGAAAAAAAAGGAGAAATTGAAAAAGAACTATCTGAAAAAGATGACATTCTTAAAAAGTTTGAAAAAGAAATTAAGGGAAACCACACTGACTTGGAGAAGAAACAACTAGAAGTTGACAAACTCAACAGAGAGTATGCTAACTTAACCAAAGACGTCACTGACGAAAGTTCAGGGCCTTACGAAGCCAAACTCAACCACTTAGAACGGACTATAAACGAAAGGGAAACTACTATTAGCCGACTAGAAAGAGAGTGGATTTCTAAACAAACTCAACTTGTAGAGCAACAAAACGAAATTGACGAAATTGGGAAAAACAACTCTGACTACAAAACAAAGTTAATCATTTTAGAACAAAGAAAAATTCGACTGGATGGAGAAGTAGAGTCGATCGGAAAAGAAAGAAGTGACATTGAAAACTCTTTGAAGTCCCTCAGAAACGACATGAACCGAATCAACGTGCTGCTAGACAAAAACAGAGAACTTTACAAAAAACTCGAAGACGACAACAGACACCTAGAAAGGGACTTTGTAGACAGACTCAAAGAACTCGAAAACGGCAACGTGTCTTTAGAAGAGTCCATAGAACAAGCCAAAGTCGAAAAAGAAGAAGTCCTTAACGAAATTGTAGAAGTTGAAAGACAAATTCTACTGTGGGAACGCAAAATTCAACTTGAAAAAGAAATGCAAATGACAATCGACCCCAACGTAGGCCAGAAAGAAATGCAAGAAATGAAAAAAGAAATCCACAGAATGGAGCTCAAACTCGAAAACCTCCGCAAACGCCAAGAACAGCTCATCAAAGAAATGGAAAGAGCTGTTTACAAACGCGAAACTATACAACTCAAATACCAACCCAAAGGCGAAAAACGCCGCCCAGGAGCCCCCAACGGCAAACAAGTTGCTAACCTCAAAAACACCCTAAAGCACACTACAGCTAATTCCCAACAAATTGACTTGTCTATCAGGCAAAGACAAGAAGAAATGGACCAACTATCAGAAGAACTAGATTCCCAAAGTCAGCAAGAACAAGAACTCGAAGAACAACTCCAGATAAAGCAAGTGCAAGTGCTTTCTTTGAAACTGGAGAAGTTCAAGAACCTGTGGAACATTTCTAAACACCAAGAAATGGCTAAAATGGCTGAACAAGTCAACTCTGGCAAGTTCAAAGGAGGACGTGAAGAAGCTACAGCTAAAGAACTCGAAGCAGAGGAGCAAAAGTTCCAGATGGTCAATGACTTACTTAGTAAAGTCTACGAGGACAACCCCGAGTTCCAAGTGTTGTTTGAAAAGCTACTAAACTGGGAATAACTAAACTAATGAAGAACTGATTATTTAAGAGCTTACGGTGTCATTAACCTGGCCCTTTTTGGGCTTTCCTTGTTTGAGGGGATAAAGAGTGAGTTTGCTCTTATAAAGCTCTAGCTTTTGGACATTGTTCTGTAATGTTTCCTGGGACTTGTTTGTTCGTCTGTGATCCACGGAAATCCCAATAGTCCTAGCAAACCTTGCAGTAAGTCCAGCTTTTTTAAGTTCCAACAAAGAAAAGCCCCTTCCTTGCTTAGTTTTGCCACAATACTTAAGACTTTGTCCCTGCACTTCAGGCCTCAAATTCTTAAGGGGCCTTGGAGCAATAGCAGCAGCCTTGGTTTTCCTGGCACTCCTTCTTCTTTGTTTGCGTGCAGGTTGGTTGAACCAGGTCTTCACGTAGCGCTGCCAGTCCTTGCGAAAGTGCGCGTTAGGGACCACGTTATTGTGTTTCACCATTTTATTGGGTTATTGAGTCTTGAAGATTAAGACAGAGCGGTTATACTTGAGGTGGTTGAAGAACAAAAGGTAGTTTGTTTCGTACGTAAGACTCACTGCAAAGCTTCTGCCAATAACTACTTGCCAAGAACCGTCCCCTCCGCCTTGAAATAGAGGGTCTGCGTCTAGCTTAGCTTTCAAAGCACTTCCAGAATCTTTGTCTAGCTTGTTTTTGCCAATGGCTTCTGTAGCGTAAGAAACAGCTTTGGCCTCTTGTTCGGGGTTGAAGTCACTTCGAAGAAACTGTGCGTACTTCAAGTCTTCCTTCCCTGCAACATTCTCAGATTCAGACTCACTTGACTCAAAATCCATTTAAACTTATATAATGGAAACGATAGAAGTTCCTGATAGTGCCAAGCTGCCCGAAGAAGCCTACAGGTACTGGCCTACTAACGACTACTTGTATCAAGGCCAGGACAAAAGCATTGTTCGGTACATTTTTTACAAGACGCCTTTCACTCCTTTCGAAACGAATCAAGTTGCGCACTTTAAAAGCTTGATTGAGTTCTCGCTTCCAGAGTTCTTTTGTGACGAGGAACTCCTTAGAATTTTAATAGGGTCTAAGTTTGACAAAAAGAAAGCTTTGAAGGCTCTAGAAAGTACAATTGACTGGAGGGAGGCAAACTTGCGCAACAGTTACGCTACTTTGCACCCCAGGGTGGCACACCTACTGAATCAGGGAAGCATTTACATCCACGGAAGGGATCATAGGTACCGGCCCATACTTTGCATTAACGTAGGCCGGATGAACCTTAACAATTACTCCATAGAAGAATACTGTGACTTAGTTTGTTTCCACTTGGAGTACATGATTCAAAACATGCTCATGCCAGGACAAGTTGAAAACTGGATAGTGATTACAGACTTGTGCAGCTTAGGAATATCTTCTTTGCCCAAGTCTGAACTCAAAAAAATAATTAAAGTGCTTCAGGACAACTTCAGGTGCAGAATGATAGTCAACTACGTGATAAACGCCCCCAGAACGATTTCTTGGATCTGGAACTTTGTCAAGGGTTTTCTAGAGCACCACACTGCCAACAAAATCAAAATCAAAAGAGAAAGCACTGCAAAAGAAATGCTTACGCATATAGCTGCCAACCAGTTGGAACAGAAGTATGGAGGGTCAGCTCCGGACTTAAATGAGTTCTGGCCTCCTACAGTTCCACCCCCGCCTTTCCACACTCCTGATGAGTCTCCAGAGAACTACTTAACTCCAGAACCCCAACCAGTGCCCCAAACCTTCGGAAACCAAGAGTTCGAAGTAGAGGAGACCAAACAAGAACCTAAACTAGAAGACTCCAAGCAACAAGAAGTTGAAGTGGTTGAGGACGAAATTGAGATCCTTCACTCTTCTGAGTCGGACAAGCCAGAACCCTCCACTGCTGATGTAAAGTCTCCTGTTAACTTGGAACAAGTCACTCCTTACAGAAGGCATTCTGAGTCCTTCATGGGAAGCACTGCTCAAACTTTAAAGCCCCAAGAAAAGAAATCTCAAAACTCAGAAAACTCCGAAAAAAAAAAGTCCAGACTCATCTGTAGCTGTGTAAAAACTAAAACATGCCAACTTTTTTAACTATGCGTTTCACGAAAAGTTTCTAGGTAAGAATCAAGTTGGTTTATGACCTCGTCAAAGGTAGGTCTTCCACTTGGTTCTCTAGCCCAGCAACTAGTTATCAGACTTTTAAAGGGTTCTTTGCAGTCTCTAGGAATAGGTGGCCTTAGGTCATTCTTAACTACTTCTTGAGAAACTTTTAGTCCACTCATTTCTCTGTAAGGAGGTTTCCGAGTTGCTAGTTCCCACAAAACTACTCCAAAGCTGTAAACGTCTGCTTTTTCAGAGTACTCTTCCCCCAAAATTACTTCTGGGGCCATCCACTGGTAAGTTCCGATTTTGTTGGTCATGGTGTCTGCTTTGAACCGAGTCCACCCAAAGTCTGCAATCTTCGCGTTCATAGCGTCGTCCAAAAGAATGTTTAGGGACTTCAAGTCTCTGTGGAGGACAGGAGTGGGAAACTTATGAAGGTAGTTCACACCTCTAGCTGTGTCAAGTGCTATTTTGCATCGAATGTACCAAGGCAAAGGAATGCTTTGATTCCTTAAGACGTCCCACAAAGACCCATGTCCACAGTATTCAAGAACCAAACACAAGTTAGGTTGTTTTGTACAAGCTCCCATAAACAGCACTATGTTGGGGTGCCTTACTGATATCATTGCTTGGCATTCTTTTATGAACTCTTCATACCTGTCTTTGTTTCTGTCTAACCGCATTCTTTTAACAGCTACTTGGGTTCCTCTCCACTTTCCCAGAAAAACTGTTCCGTAGCCTCCTCTTCCTATAGGTTCAGAAAGTATTTCTAGTTCTTCAAAGTTTATTTCAAAGCAAGGAGACATTTTAGGTGTTTTAACAAGTCTTACTGGGTCCCTTTCTAAGTACATGTTGGAGTTCTTTCTGGAGAGTTCGTTTTCTCTCAGTTTAAGTTTAAGTTCCTCCACTTCTTTTTTAAGCATTTCTACTTGGTTAGCTAGTGCTTTGTTGCCACTAAACACTTCAGAAGGTTTGTGTTCTGAAATGATTAAACTGTGGTAGCTACCACATGATACTTTTACTGGAATTGCAGTTTCATAAGTTTTAAGCACAGAAAAACCACGCTCTTGAGAATCCCAAAAGTACACTTGGTAGTTGTCGCTGATGCATACAATGTGTTTCATGCCACAACTCAAGTAAATAACTGAACTAGGAGTAGTGACCTTTTTGGGTTCAAAGGGAGAGTTTACTAGGCCTTCTCCCATAACCCAGACCTGGCCTTTAAGCACCATGGCAATAAAGTTTTCTCCCGAACCCACTTCTTCTACGTACCCACTTCTTGGAGAGTGTGACCTTGCAGGAGAGGGGGTTTGAGCTTCAAAAACTAACTGATAGGGGTGCTTATAGGAGTGCCCTAAACTCCCCCAGACATACAAATTCCCCTGTATTACAGCTGCTGAGTGTTTCAAGCCTGCACTTAGCTTGTCAAACTTGCCCATTCCTTTAAGCTGTTGTACTTCTTGGAAACTAAGTAAGTCCTCTTGAGATCCGTTCCCTAGTGCGTAAAATGCTCCTTGTCCACAAGAAAACACTCTGTTTCTGTCAGTCAGCACTAAGGTGTGGAGTCCTCCGCCAGCACCCAAAATGACTCTTTCGTTTCTTTCCAGAACTTTAGAAATTCCCTTAGAAACTGTTTCTACTAGTGTGGGGAAGTCCCTGGGTTCTTTGTCTTCTAAACCCAACTGGCCTTTTAAGTTCAGTCCCCAAGAATAAACTTCTCCTTCAACAGATATTGCAAAAGTATGCTCAGAACCGCAAAAAACAGACTCGATTTGTTTGTGTCTTAAACTAGAAACAAGACTAGGTGCATATACAGGCTCTAAGTGTCCAAGACCCAGTTGTCCAAAAGTGTTGCGTCCTAAACTGAACAGTGACAAGTTTTCAGTAAGAATAACTGAGTGTCCTTCTCCTGCAGAAACTGCAAAAACAGGTTCTTTCAAGTTTATAAGTACTGGCTTTTCGGAATAAGTTGTATCCTCTATTCCTAGTTGTCCGTATTTGCAACTCCCAAACCCAGTACAAATAAAGCTTTCTTTAGATTGCATTTAATATTAAAGACAGTCCGCACCGACTAGAAGAAATCTCATAAAGTGCCTTTCTGAAAGCCTTCCGCACCTTGTCCATAGCAAAACTAGATCTCCCTAGGTCTTCAAAAGGATCCAGTGGGCACTCAACTGTGATGTAGGTGGGCCCTTCGCAGCCCCACTTCCTTAGGTAACAACCCCCTTCCAAGATGCTTATACTAAACTTGCTGTAGTTAAACTTTACTCCGTATAAATGTAAAAAGTGCAGAAAGTAGTGAGCTAGGTTGTACTTAGTTTGATTTTCAGGGTTGGAGTAAAAGGGATGATGCTGCAGAGAACTCACAACCATGCAAAACAACAAAAAACTGCCAACTCCTCCGTTGTAGGTTTCGCCTAAGCCCTTTTGCTTCAAAAAATGCTTCAGTACAAACACGAGGTACTTCACCTCTGGGTACCTTTCTAAGTAGTCCCTTACAAGCCTAACTCCTTCAAGGCCTTTAGTGCAGTTAAAGCTGATGTCTACTGGAGTTTTAGTAACCTTGTGGATTATCTTTATGATAGGAACCCTTGCAGAGATTATTCTTTGTATTTCTTCTGCAATTCCACTCTCAGTTATTTCTGCAGCTAGTTTAACTACGCAGTTTTCAGAACTTTCATCTGTTTTAGTCAACACTAAAATATCTAAGTCACTGCCAGGAAGCCACAAACCTGTTTGGGAGGACCCGTAAAAACAAACTTTGCAGTCACTCCAAACCTTCTTAGACAACTCTTCAATCGTTTTCAAAATGCACTTGTGTTCTCTTATGTTTTGTGGTTTCATTTTGCTATACTCGTAAAAGTCTATAATTTCTTCGTGCAGCCTAACAAAGGGGTCAGGGGTATTAAAAGTGCTTAAACTCATCCAGTCAGGGCACTCAGTATTCATTTAATTATAACTAGAAATAGCAACAGCTATAGCCCCTAAAATATGTGGAGATACTGCAACCCCCTTTAAAAGTCCCCTTTGTTTTAATGAGCGCGCAAGAGTTAAAGCCTGTCTAGCCCCTGTAGTGTGAATGGGGTCTCCCAAAGCCACAGTTCCTGAGTTAACGTTTATCTTGCTCAAAGGAATTCCTAGTTCTTTCGAAAAGGCCAGAGAGTTTGTACTGAAGTAGTCGTTGATGTCAAACAAGTCCACTTCAGACACGCTCCACCCTAATTCCTTCATAAGCTTCAAAGTTGCTTTAGAAGAAGCTTTAGGAAACTCAAAATGCGAACAACCCACTTCAGAAAAGCCCACAACTTCAGCTAAAGGTTCAACACCTATTTTCTGAGCAAAACTCAAAGAACACACTCCCAAGGCACAAGCTCCGTCTCCGGGCAGACCTGAGTTAATAGCAGTAACTGTTCCTCCTTTGTAGTACAAGGGAGCTGGGTTGATAGAGGACTGTGTCACTTTTCCTACTTCTTCGTCGTTTTCTAGTTCCTTTATACCTGCTATTTCGTCTTTGAAAAAGTCCATGTTAACGGCAACGTCCCTGAACTTGTAGCTGTCGTAAGCGTATTCGTCTTGCTCGCCCCTGCTTATGTTTAGTTCAGCATTGGCTTTTTCTACTAAAAAACCTTCGTGTTTGCCTTCGTAAGAACATGTATCGCTTACTAGGGAGTCTTCCAGCTTTTGGTTCCCCATTACGCCTTTCCTGCCTTTAAGCAAGTAAGGAGCCATGCTTGAGTTCTGCATTCCTCCACATACTCCAGCCTCGCTTCCTAAGTTAATGTGTTGTGTGCAAATTGCCAAAGCCTTAAGTCCAGAAGAATGTCCTAAATCTACACTGAAAACAGGCAGGGAAGCAGACACTCCTCCAGCTAGCAAGGCTTGTTTCCCTGGACTCATTCCTAGTCCCCCTGCACTGCATCCAAAAACACTTACTTGTGCCTTTTCAAGAAGGGCTCTAGGAAGCTTTGAAATGCAGTGTGAAAGCAGCAGTGGAGCTGGTATCCGCTGAAGAGACCCCATGAAACACCCTATGGGTGTTCTTTTTCCAGTTAATATTACAGTTCTAGTTTTCATAATTAAGTTAAACTCAACCTTGGACTTATTGGATTATTGCCTTTGAAAACTTGCAAATGAGCACAGTCTAGAGGCAGATCCCTGAAAACCTGTTCTTTGTAAGTATAATTTGGAACCTTTTTCCTTTCCATTACTTCACCGTAGGCGTTGAAGCACAACAAATGAGAATCTTCTTCTAGTGTGCTCACAAACTTAACTTTCACTTGCAAAGAGTTCAGTTTTGCTGGACTGTGAACTATGCACTTTCCAACATAGTATCTTTTACTCACTGGCCTGGATAAGTACAAAAGTTCAAATTCCAGCACTCCATATTCTTTTAGTAAATCATAAGGGCAGTCTATTGCTTTGGTGCCTTCTTTATAAGGAAGTACTTTCTTAATTTCTTTTAAAATACTTCCAGACTTAACTTCGCGTAAAAATACTTTTCGCAAACTCTGACCAGTTTTGTTTTTATAGTTAATCAGGAAGTTTTCTCTGTTATTCGTTTGTTCCACAGAAAGACTAAGGGTTTCCTCCAGCACCCAAAAGCTCCTCAAAGGAACATTTTCAAGTTCTAGATTATTCGAGGTAGCTCTCGTAGGAAATTTTTCAACAGTTTGTTCCAAAGACCCCAGGATCTGTCTGCAGGTATTCACCAGAGGAGTTAAGTCAATCGGCTCTTGGGAGTTTTTTAGAGCATTAATTGCTTCAGTTATTTGTTCTATTGCTTGGGACTTTAAATTCTGGGACTCTATTTCTTTTTGGTGTAGAGCCCTTAAACTTGTGCCAAGAACCTTTAAAGAAAGCTGTAGAGTTTCTAAATTACTGACTTTTCTAGAGGACGACGAACTGCTTCTGATTTCTATGGACTCAGTGACGTCGAGACCTGATAAACTAAAATTCCCGGGTTCACCACCCATCATTATTTATATAGATTAACTTGGAATTCTGGAGCCGGCCAGAAAACTTAATAAAAATGGCCCAAGTGCAAACACCTGCCCAGCACTTACCTCCTCCTAACTTCTTTGTGAGCAACAAAAAAGGTGAAGTGAACGAGTTGCGTCAAATGCTTAAGAACATCATGAGTGAAAGAGACGACAACAAAAGACGCGAAGTGATTAAAAAAGTCATAGCCTACATGACACTAGGAGTTGATGTGTCTAGTCTCTTCACAGACATGGTCCTAATCAGCTCCACTACGGACATTGTTCAAAAGAAGATGATTTACCTCTACTTGATTAACTACGCAGAAACTAACCAGGAACAAGCACTCATGGCTATCAATACCTTTTTCAAGGACTGCAAAAGAGACAACTCAGACCCCAAAATCAGAGGTCTGGCTTTGAGAAACTTGTGCTCTTTCCGCTTTGAAGGAGCAGTAGAGTACATCCAGCCAGCTATTGAGGAGGGACTCAATGACCCAGATCCCTACGTAAGACGTACTGCTATCATTGGAGTTGTTAAGCTTTACCGCTTTGCCAAAGACGTTGTCCTCGAAAGTTCTTTCATAGACACGCTCTACGACTTGATTCGTGACCCAGACTCAGTAGTTTCCTCAAACGCCATAATAGCCCTGAATGAGGTTTTAGAGGACGAAGGAGGCATTGCTATCAACAGGAAAATGGTGATTTTCCTTCTGAACAGAATAAGTCACTACACTGAGTTTGGACAAAGCATTATTTTCGACTTGGTGGCCCGGTACCAGCCACCAGACGAAGAAGAAAAGTTCGATGTCATGAGTTTGATTGAAGAAAGACTTAAAAACTCCTCAAGTTCTATAGTGCTGGGTTGCGTTAAAGTTATGCTTAACTACACTAGAGACGACCCCCAACTTACCAGGCAAGTTTATACAAGAGTAGCTCCTCCTCTTATTACGCTTTTCACAAGCGGAGAAGTAACTGGGGCCTACGAACTTAGTTACAGCGTGCTTGCCCACATCCACCTCATCATCAGTTGCGGAGGAGCTGAAGTGTTTGAGAACGAGTACAAAAACTTTTACTGCAAGTACGACGAACCTACATACATCAGGTTCTTGAAAATTGAAATCCTTACGATGATAGCTTCAGACAACAACATTACAGAAATCATTAACGAGTTATCGGCTTATGTGACTGACTTAAACACTGAGATTTCCAAAAAGTCCATCCAGGGCCTAGGCACCATAGCTTTAAGACTTCACTCAGTAAGTGCGTCAATAGTGCAGCAACTTTTGTCTTTCTTAGACTTTAACATAGACTACGTGATTACTGAAACTTTAGTAACGATGAAAGACATTATGAGGAAGTACAGAGGACTCAGCACAGACATCATGAGTACAATTGAGGGTTCTTTAGACATAGTGAACGCAGAAGAAGGAAAAGCTGCTATAATTTGGATGATTGGCGAGTTTGGGGAATCGATTGACGATGCTCCTTACATAATAGAGTCCATCTTAGACGGGTTCAACCCTTCAGAAAACTTGCAAGTAGCACATGCTTTACTGACAGCTTGTGTGAAACTCTTTTTAAAAAGGGCACCAGAAATGCACCACACACTTGCAAACATTTTCAAACTGGTATTTAGTGAGTGCGAGGATGCAGACTTGCAGGACAGAGCTGGCTTCTACTACAAATTGCTAAGAACCAACCCCCAAGAAGCTCACCAAATAGTTAACACTGAAAAGCACCCAATAGCTAGCTTTTACGAGGACGACAAAGGACACTACTCCGAAATACTCAGTCAGGAATTCAACCAGCTTTCAGTGATCTACCGAAAACTTTCTAAAAAGTTTCTAAAGGGCCAAAAAAACTTGTTGTCAGAACAGCCTGAAGGCCCTGGCATGGACCTTACTCAAAACAAACAAGAAGCTACAGCTGAAACAGACCTACTTTCTTTAGAACTACAAGAAGAACCCCAGGAACCAGAACAACCTCAGTTCATGTTGAAGTCCAACCCTGAAATGAACCCAGAAGAGTTTCAGGAACTCTGGATGAACCTAGACGAAGAAATGAGTTTAAGCAGGAAACTTGCAATGCCTGTTGAAGTGGAGCAAGTAGAGCAGATGTTTTCAGAGTACCAGATTGCTTGCATTGCTTCAGGAGGCCAGGACGGAGAAATGAAGTTTTACTTCTACGCTCGAGACGAAAGGAACACTGCTTACTTAGTAGAACTTAACGTTAGTCTCAACAACTACGAACTTGAGTTTGTACTGAAAGTCCAAGATCAGACTTACTCAAAAGACTTCATGGTTATTCTTAGCAAAGCACTGGGACCACTTATACAAGCATAGTAATATTTTAATCATAAATAGTTTCTAGCCGTTCGCAATTCAAATATGCAACAAGTCTCACTAAAAACACCAGACAAAGTGCTTTTGACTCCTAGCTCTCCGCCTAAGAAAAGTGTTTTAACTGGTAATATTACGCCTTTGACACCTTACAGTGGAATATCTACGCCTCAAGAGTTGCAAAAAGTAATTCCCCCGCCACCTGGATTTAAATGCTACACTGCACCTAATTCAGCCTTCAGACTAGACCAAGACAAAATCATCCAAGACCTCCAAAAAGAACTGCAGAACTCCCACAAAGAACTCAAGAAGTTTAAAAGCCTTGCTGAGTCCCTTAAAAAACAAGTGAGTCCACGCAAGTACTCCATGAACGAGCTGTTTGATATGCTTAAAATTGATGAAGTTATGGAATGCTGGGAATGCGAGTCTCTAAAAGAAGCCAACAAAGTGCTTCAAGAAAAACTTAACTCCCAAACTGAAGAAAAACAAAAGGTTCTGTCTAGTTTCCACGAGCTTTTCGACCAATACCAAAAATTGCAAAAAGAAAATGAAAAGTTAGTTGAAAGTGCCCTTCAGAACTCAAACAAAACCAAACTACTCCAGAAACTCAACGAATTAAAAACTGAAGTTAAGGAAAAAGACCAAGAAATCCAAGAAATGAGGCAGTACATAAGAGAGTCTAACCTCAAAAGTACAGAAGAACTCAATAAAGTTATTTCTTCAAACAAAGACAGTCTTGAACACACCAAACAAGAACTCAAAAGCCAAATAAACGAACTCCAGAAAAATATCCACAACAAAGACACTATCATCCGCAACTTTGAAAAAGTAATTTCAGAAAACATCCCTCAGTACACCCAAACACTCTCTACTCCTCAGTGTTTGGAGTGCCAAAACAAGGAGTCCACAGTAAATACCCAGAAGAAGAACATTGAAGAACTCAACGAGTACATCAAACACTACTCCCAAGAAACTCACCAATGGCTTTTAGAAAAAGACCAAACAATCAACTCTTTGAAAAGGCAACTACTGAAGTTCCCAGTAATAACTGCGAGAACTCTGCACTTAGAGAACTTGGACAAACTACTCACTTACTCATTAACAGTTTGAAGTCTGTGTGCAAGTCCAATTCTCCTTGGTCGCAACAAGTTGCTGAGTTAGTTTCTAAACTAGCAAACAAAGTGGAGGTGATTTGCAAAAACTCCAAGCAACTCCTAGACAACCAAGAAGGAAAGCAACTAAGAACACAAGTACACAAACACATAATTGAGATTGAAAAAAAGTTTTTAGAACTAGAAGAAACTGACCCAGCCACGGAGGAAATTAAGAAACTTTTCTTGGAACTGCCTCTTTTACTCAAGCCTTTATTTGATCAAAACAAAAAGTTCGAAAACCAATTCTTCATTTTAGACGAAAATAAAAACCCAAGTAACTCCAGCTGATTAGTGAAACTTGCGCATTCGGTTTTCAAAGTAGTCGTTGTAGTCTGTATCTCTGGATAAGCTCTTCAGGTGTTTTTGGACAGGCTGTGTACTGCTCCGGTTTTGCAGTTCTGGCCTAAGTTCTGAAACCCTTAAAGTTGAAGTTAGTTTTTCGCTTTTAATGCTTTCAAGCAAACTCTGTGCGTTTTCAAGTTCTTCTCTGAGTCGTTTAACCATTGCGTTTAGTTTAATTTTTTCTTCTGTGAGGCCTTCAATTATTTCGTTTTTTTCCTCAATTTTAGTTCGGAAGGCTTCTTTGTGGTTTAAAAGTACTTCTTTGAAGTTTTCTTTGTCCTTGAGTCTTTTCTGGATTTCAGTGGTCAGTTGTTTCTGTTGTTTTTTCAGAGTGCTTTCAAGGCTTTCGGTGTCTTGTTCATCGTCAAGTCTGTTTTTGATTTTTTCGTTAGTGAGTTTAAGTAGTTGGGTTTGCTTTTTTTCTTCGTCAAGTTGTTCTTGGGTGCTTTGGAGTTTAAGTTTTAACTCGTCAAGTTCTTTAGTGAGTGAGTTATTGACTCTTGCTTGTTCTTGGATTTCTTGTCTAAGTTCTTCTTTGTTGAGGCATGCTTGTTTGCTAAGGGCTTGCTGGAGTCTTTGCTTGCTTTCTTGGGAGTGTTTTTCAATTTGTTGTTGTTTCCTTTCTAAAGTGCTGAGTAGGTACTTGTTTTCTTCTCTAAGTTGTTCGTTTTCGTTTGAAGTTTCCTTGTAGAGTTGGTAGTACCTGTTCATTTCTCTTTCTATTTCTTCAATCCCAGTGTTAACTTCTTCTTTAATCATGTTTTCTTTTTCTTTGAACTCCTCCAGCATTTGGTTGTACTTTTCTTCCAGGATCTTTTCTACTTCTAGAGAAACTTCTTTTTTGTGGGCTCTTTCTTTCTCAAGACTAGTTCTGGCTTCTTCTAACTGGGTTTCTTTTTGGGTGAGGCTGGAGTAAACTTCTTCTATTTGGTCTTTTAAGTCGTAGTTTTCTTCTTGGAGTTGGGAAACTGTGCGTTCTAAGGATTCAATTGTTTGGTAGGCTTGGTCCAAGTGTGCTTGTTTGAACCCTCCTTCTTTGAGTTTTTCTAACTCTTTTTCTAGGTACTTGTTAACTCCGTTTAAACTTTCTATGTCTTGGTACAAGTCTTTAGTTTTCTTTTGGTGTTCTTGAAGTTGCGACTCAAGGGCTTCGTTTTTCGCTTCTAGTTCGCTGTATTTGGTTTCCGCCAATTTTCTGCATCTTTTTTCCTCTTCGATCTCAGAGTGGAGTTCTTCAATGGCGTCTCTGCATTTCACAAGCAAGGAGTCTCTGATTCCAAAAGCCTTTTCTGGAGAGTTGTACTTCAGTCTTTCTTCTGACTCAGTAACTACTCGGTCAGCTTCTTTTAGAATCTCATTCAAGTCTCTTTCCATTTAATGTTATCTTTTTAGAGCCTTGAGTCGGTTGTAGTGTCCTCGAATGTCGTTTAGTTTGGAAGTGAACTGCGAGGAGGTGTTCCTAGGTGACAGAACTGGCGAAAGTAAACTAATGTTACTTTGAATTCTAGAGTGCAAAGGCCTTTTCTTAGGCAGCACTGCTGGTTTAACAAACCGCCTGGTAATTGGTCTGTTTAAAGTCTTTAAGCTAGGCTGTTGGTAGTGTTTTTTAACTAAGCGTTTTGAGGGACTTTTTCCAGTACAGTTTGCTAGTATCATTGCTACTCGGTTTCCGTAAGCTTTGGACTTTTTAATGAAAGTGTCTAGGTCTCTTTTTTGAGGTTCCTTTTTCTGAAATTCCGGGATGGAAATTCCAGAGTCAATGCTGTTTTCTACAGATTCAATAGGACTGATGCCTTCGAAATCTAGAGGTTTAGGAGAACTGACTCTGTTTGAGTTGTAGTTCCTGATGTTTGAAAGAGCTTGACTGGTGGCTGCTTCTATTTGGGTTTTCAGCAAGTAGGGACTTCTACATCCGGAGCTTGTAGGAGAAATGGCCCCTAATCTAGAAATCATTTGGGAACAGTTAGCTAAAGAGGTTCTTGTGGAACTAGATCTTCTGAACCTATCGAGTGTATAGTTGTACTTGTTATACATATTACTTTAAATTCCCAAACAATAGCCAACAGTCACTCCTCTAAACAAAAATGAATCCTTTGTTCAACAGAACACTAAAAGCCCTGCACAGAAACAAACTAGTCAAAGAAGAAAACTCCCAGTTGTACTTCCAGGAACTTGGAATTAAGTCGATTCTAGAGTATTTTTGCTCTTTGCCGCACTCCAGTTACTCTAATGTTTGCTTTATAGGTCCATATGCACACAGTTTTGCAAAAGAGCTTAGTTCTGGAAGCTTCCCAAGCATAGAAAAACTCACAGTGGTTGATTTTTCAAAAGACTCATTAGAACTCTCTGTGTCAAATATAAATTCAGTAGAAGTGGAAGGGTTTAACTGCTGTGAAGAGAGCTGGAACTACCCAAGCAAGACTTTTGACTTAGTTATTAGCAACTTGAATATGCACTGGCTTAACTCACTTCACTCAACAGTGGCAAAGTGGAAGGACTCCTTGAAAGAGCAAGGAGTGCTTATAGGGTGTACTATGGGAGAAGACACTTTGCAGGAATTAAGAATAGCACTGCACTTAGCCAACGTGGAAAGAAAAGGAGAAAAACTCAGTTCCGTTAACTCAATGCTTAGTTTTTCCGACGTTTATTCTATGCTGGAAAGACTGCAGTTCCAGAAACTAACTGCAGAAAAAGACACTCATTCCCTGTACTTCGAAGACATGTTTTGCTTAATGAGCTTTCTCCAAAGCATTGGTGAAAACAACTCAAGCCTAAACAGAAAAAGCGACCCTTCTAAAGAAGTGTTTTATGCAGCAGCTTCTATCTACAAAGAGTTGTTTACTGAAAGATTTGGGGAGTTTAAAGGCAAGGTTCCAGCAACTTTTGACGTAACAAAGTTTATGTGCTGTAAGAGTTAATAAGTTCTGATCAAAATGGAAAGTAGAATAGCAGATATAAACCTTTCTGAATTTGGACGCAAAGAACTTAGACTAGCCGAAGTAGAAATGCCTGGACTAATGCAAACCAGAGAAAAGTACGGCCCCAAAAAGCCTTTGCTGGGTTCCAAGATTTCCGGGTCTTTGCATATGACTATTCAGACAGGAGTGCTTATAGAAACACTTAAAGAACTAGGAGCCCACATTAGGTGGTGCTCCTGCAACATTTACTCCACACAAGACCAAGCGGCAGCAGCAATAGTAGCTGAAGAAGCAGCAACAGTGTTTGCTTGGAAAGGAGAAACTCTGCAGGAGTACTGGGACTGCATAGACCAAGCACTGACTTGGCCTGAGCTGGACGGGCCTCACATGATTCTAGACGACGGAGGGGACATTACTCTTTTGTTGCACGAAGGAGTAGAATGGGAACTACTCCACGAAAGCGACCCTAGTAGGTGGCCTGACCCTGAAAGTGTGCTAAACAAAGAATACAAATGCGTTCTGAACGTAATAAAAAGAAACCTGGAAACTAACCCTAAGAAGTGGCGCACCATTGCTAAGAACTGTAAAGGAGTGTCGGAAGAAACCACCACAGGCATCCTGAGGCTTTATGAAAAAGAAAAAGCAGGAACTTTGTACATCCCTGCAATCAACGTAAATGACTCTGTCACTAAAAGTAAGTTCGACAACATTTACGGCTGCAGGCACTCACTTCCAGACGGAATCATGAGGGCTACAGATGTGATGATTGCAGGGAAGCAAGTTGTAATATGTGGCTACGGAGATGTAGGAAAAGGCTGTGCAGCTGCTATGAGGTCTTGTGGAGCACGTGTAGTAGTGACTGAAATTGACCCTATTTGTGCCTTGCAGGCCTGCATGGAAGGGTTTCAAGTTTTGCAGCTAGAAAAAGTTTTAGGTACAGGTGATATCTTTATAACCGCCACTGGAAACAAAGGGGTGATTATGGCTTCCCACATGCAAAGGATGAAAAATAATTCCATTGTAGGAAACATTGGCCACTTCGACAATGAAATCGACATGGACGGCCTGCATCAAGTTGCTGGAGTAACCTGTGAAACCATAAAGCCACAAGTAGACAGGTACTTATTTGAGGACGGCCACGGAGTAATAGTTCTAGCTTCAGGCAGGTTGCTTAACCTTGGCTGTGCAACAGGACACCCCAGTTTCGTTATGTCTTGTTCTTTCACAAACCAAGTTCTTGCCCAAATCGAGTTGTGGACTAAGTCCTACACAAATAAAGTCCACAGACTGCCTAAGGAACTAGACGAACACGTAGCAAGACTCCACCTAGAAGCTTTGCAAGCTGAACTGACTATTTTGACTGAGGACCAAGCTAAGTACATAGGGGTGAATGTAGATGGCCCTTACAAAAAAGATTCTTATAAATATTAAATAAGTCTTAAGTTAGGGTGTGTTGTGAAGCAAAGATGCTTGTGCTATTTCTGTAAGGTGAAGCGAGCTTCTGCCATAGAACTGTCTAAGTAAGGGCAAGTTTTTAACTTCTTTAAAAAGGTTTTTTCCCAAGTCATTAGCTTGCTTGAGGTACTGACTGAGTTGTTTAGAGTTTGCCCAAAAACTTCTTGGATCTTTTCTTTCAGCTTGTGCTTAGTGAGGCTTCCGTGATTACCTAAGATCCAAACAATGTAATCGCTCATGCTAATACACTTTTCTGGAGTTACAATGGGAGAGTTTGGTTTGAGTTTATAGTACCCCTCTATCTTAGGGAAGTATGTACACAAAGTCTGCTTTACTGTGCGTTTCCATGTTGGTTCTTTTTTAGTTGATTCGTCTGCCAACAAAGCCCCAAACACTTCTTCCATTTTCGAAATGATTTCATCTTTAGTACCTACATAATTAGGTAATCTAAGAAGGGCCTCTTTTATCATCTGTTGTGTAGTGGGCTTGTTGGATCGGGGGTTCCTTGCCCTTTCAGTTTTGCGGCGGAGTCCGAATCTCCTGATCTGGTTTGCTTTGGTGCGCAGACTCACAACGCTCCTCCCGAGTTTTTCAGCCATAAGTTGCCAAGCTTTGCTAGGAACTTGAGAGTGTTTTCCGTAGAACTCTATGAACTTGGCAAGGGCTTGTTCCTCTTCGCGACTCCAGAGTCGACGCTTAGATTCTGAGCTAGTAGAAGCATCATCTGGTTCTAAAAAGAGTTTGTCTATGCTGTAAGAGTCTGGTTCGTCCACAAGGAAGTCCAAATCCATTTTATCTATGAAACTTCTTTTGCGAGGAGGAGGTTCTGCCCTGAAGAGTTTGGAAAGGTGCATTGGTTCGTCGTTTGTCATAAGGTCACTTCCTGGCTGTGTAGGTTCGATTGATATCCACCCATCTAGGGCTGCACAGGGGTACTTCTGATAATGTATATTTGGGTTACTTTCTGCCCACTGTCTGTTTAAAGTTATCCATTCTGGTTCTGGACTTAAGCTTAAATCCTCCTGGCCAGCAGTGAATTCAAGACTTTCAAACAAGTCCATGTCCATTATTTTTACCCTAGCTTATACTCTAACTTAATTTATGTTCACCAGGTCCTTCAAAAGAATAAAACTCTGGTCTTTTGCAAAAGCTTTCTTGCAGAACCTACTTGGACTTTACAAAAGAACTTCTAAAAGGTATTTGTTTAGAGTTGTTTGTTCTGGAACTACTTAGTTTATGCATTAAGGTAAGTATAATAATGTCTGTTCAACCTAAAAAGAAAACCTTCAAATTACTTGAAAGCAACTTGCAGAGGAAGCCATCGATTAAACTTAAAGGAAGAGACACCCCAATCAAAAAGAAGAATTACAACGCAAGTAACTCTTACCAAAACAACCCTCCACTTTCAAAAAGAAACTCGTCCCGTCACAATTCTGACTCCAGTTCTAAAATCTATTCCATTAATGGGTGGAACCCCGCTTTAACTCCAAACAAAAGTACAAACTCCTTTAACTCTTTCCAAAAAAAGGTTTCTAATGTTTCACTAAACCACTCAAAACAAACACCTACTAACGGTCTGCAGAGTTCTAAAAACTCCAAAAGAAGCTTAAAAAGCAAACGCAAACTCAGCATGGAGAGACCTAAACACAAAGAGTTTGCCAGTTACGAGTGCTTAAACTTAGAACGCGAAATGGACTCTTGTTTAGAAAACTTAATGCCAAAAGAAGGCCCTGGAGCCTCCGAAAACAAAATAAGGGTTTACGGAATCTTTTTTGAAAAAGTAATAGAGAAAAGCAAAGAGTTTGGCCCAGTACTCAGAAAAATCAAAGACGCATACGACGAGTTCTATAAAAAACAA
>PR_CR_10_Liq_1_inCRDRAFT_1000033_pt1 | contig 69653 bp, 46 predicted proteins | sample PRCRCaboRojoPR_3_FD_10241 | JGI IMG/M metagenome (IMG submission 10241) | reverse complement strand
GTTGGCGTCAATGTACCCGTTGCCGTCTTTGTCGAACTTCAAAAAGGCTTTGTCTATCATGGCTTGTCTGCGGGCGTTGGGTGTGCCGCGGATCCCTACCAAGAACTCGTCGAAGTTGACAGTCCCGTCTCCGTCTTTGTCGAAGTATTCAAACAACACACCGAGTTCTTGGTTGGAAAGTTGTACTCCGCATTCCCTAAGTCCCACTGCAAATTCTTCCTTGTCCACCTTTTTGTTTCCATCGTAGCTGTCGAGTTGTCTGAACACTCTCCCTATTCCTCTGATGGTGCGGGCTCCTCTTGACTGGAGTTGGTCTCTGACCTTTGAAAGAGCTGACTATTGCTTACCTTCCACAATTCCTGATCCCTGCTGCATTTTTATTATAACTGCCATCTTACTTAGAAACTTATGCTTTCAGAGCTTTTATTTTGCTGAACAACAATTGCGACTCTTGGGAACTACAGTGGTTGATCATGGTCCTGAACAAAGACCTAGGGTTGTTCACTAAGTCCAGAGGAGGTGCAAATTCTTTGCAAGTGCCTTCTTCCATCACTGCTATTAAGTCGCTTCTAATTACTGACCTCAGTCTGTGTGCGATCACTACTACTGTAACTCCTTGGAACTTTTCTTCAATCTTTTTGTGAATTAGCTTGTCAGTTTCAAAGTCAACGTTTGCTGTGGCTTCGTCCATAAAAACTACTTTGTTGTGTTTAAGCATAGCCCTGCCTAAACAGACCAGTTGTTTTTGACCTGCTGACAGTTTGGAACTTAAGTCCTCTAGTTCCTGTTGCAACAAAGGCACTAAAAACTCTAGTTTGAGTTCAGCAAGCACTCCTTGAATCTCTTCACAAGAGTGTTCGTGCAGGGGGTCTAAGTTGTCTCTGACAGAAGCTTTGAAAAGAAAAGGTTCTTGGGGAATTACAGACATTTGTGTACGGAGTTGGTGGAGTCCAGCAAGCATGTAGTCTTGGTTGTCGAGGAAAATCGTTCCACTGCAAGGAGTGCAAAGTCTAAAAAGTACTTGCAGCAAAGAAGACTTTCCTGAACCTGTTCTGCCCACCACTCCTACTTTTGCACCTGGCGGAATAGTAAAGCTAACTTCTTTCAAACTTAAAGGAAAGTTTTCTCGGTACTTCATGCTTACGTTCTGGAACTCGATCTTCCCGTAGTTTATTTGAAAGTTGGCTTCGCCTTGGTAGTTCCCTTCAGAGGGAAGTTCAGTGTACTCTATAAGACGCTGGGGAGAAGCCATGTAGTTATCCGTTTCAACTAACGACTTTGCCCAAATCGAAGCTATTCCCATGGCAGAAATAGTTAAGCTGATGCTGATTCCTGCCAGTTCGGGGCTCACAAAGTCCCTGAGGCCTACTAGAAAAGCTACGTTCGCAACTATTATAAAAGAAGCAAACAACTCTGCGTAGAGCTGGATAGGCCTGAGCATTGTTTGGTAACAGAAGTAAGCTCTGAAGTTCTGGGCAGCGTCTTCCTGAACTAAGTTTTTAAAGTAGGTTTGGAGTCCTAGACACCTAATAGTAACCAGCCCATTAAGAGCAGCTGCGAAGTGGGTGATCAAAGGACTTCTGGTGACTAACTCTAGTCTTCTGAACTCTTTAGACAGCGGAAAAAAAGTTTTTATAACGAAAAACATCAAAATCCCCCAAAGCACACAAATAGCTAAATTCGGTGGGAATATAATAACTATAGTAACTATGTTGCCCAGCATAATAGTTGAAGTGTTGACTGCGTTTAGGTAGGAGATTGCTAAGGGCTCATCTGCAATAGAAGTGTCTTTGGAGAACCTGTTAAGGATCCTTCCAGTGGGGTTCATGTCGTAAAAACTGCAATGGGTCTTCGACAAACTTTCAATTGCTTGGTTGTGCAGGTTCTTATTGGAAGTTAGGATTCCGTTGTAAACTGAGCCTAGTCTCAAAGCGCACATTAAGTAAAGTGCAACTACTATCACTCCAAAGACTTCGTAGTAAAAAGACTCAGTTTGGTCTTCAGCAGTAATCCACTCTCCCATCCAGAAGTAAACCCCTACGAGCACTGACTGAGAAGCCAAGACTACAAGCACCACAATCAAGATCACAATCACAGAGTAGAACCCGTACCTTAAGTACTCCAGGTAAGTTTTGAAAGGAATAGCTCCTTGGGCAGTTTCTTCTTCTTCAATTTCCAAACTTTCAGCTGCAAAGCCCTTGCACGTTTGGGGTTCCTCTTTAGTTGCTGAATTTAAGTCTGAAGAAAGCAGTTCTCCCAGGTAAGTTTCTAGGTCTTCCCTTTGCTTGAGTTCTTGGTACTTCCCATAAAACATTTGCTTGCCTTCCAGAAGCACCAATACCTTATCTACTTCACTTAAGAACCCCAACTGATGGGTGGCTAGGACCACAGTTTTCCCGCTCAAAGTACCTTTTATGCACTGCTGGAAAATGTGCTTGCCTACTTCAGAGTCCACTGCACTCAAAGGGTCGTCTAGAAGCACAATCTGTTTGTCTGCGTATACAGCCCTAGCTAAGTTAATTCGGGCCTTTTGTCCTCCACTGAGCGTGACTCCTCTGTCCCCCACAAGGGTTTCGTCCTTGTCGCCTAGAAGTTCTATGTCCTTTTCCAAGGCACAGCAACTAATGCTTTCCCAGTAAAGTTTATGGTTGTAAGGTTTGCCCATGAGGATGTTGTCTTTTATGCTTCCTGAGACAAGCCAGGGCTTTTCTGTAGCTACTGCAATTGAGTTACAAATGCTTATTCTTCCTTCTCGAAGAGGAATCTCTTGTAGCAAAGCATTGATCAAAGCAGACTTTCCACAGCCAACTGGTCCTACTACTCCCACTACTTCTCCTTGTTGGACTTTGAAGTTCAAGCCAGTCAGGGTGTGCTTTGTTTCTTCTTGCAAAAGCCGAGTTTGGTCTTCTGAGGGTTCTTCCCAGGCAAAACTAGCGTCTTCACAGCAGATGCTTTCGGGACCCTGGAGGTTCCTCTGAGTGACTTTTTGAGTAAGCAGCACTTCAGTGATCCTTTCGCAAGCTGCTGCAAGCATGAACAAAGAGCGAATTCCTGACTCAGACACAAAAATCACTACTAAGTGGACTAAAGCAAGAATTGAAATAGTAGCGAAGGTAGGGCCTGAGTCAAGTTCGTTACCTAAAAGCACATGAGTGCTCAAAGTAGCAAAGATGATCAGCCCTATGCCTCCAAGGTACATTACTTCCATGCTAACTGTGACGTTTGCATTCTTCCGTAAGCCACTTATCTCCTTGCTCCTTTCTCTGAAAATAAACTTTAAAAAGGGAGGTTCCCACCCAAACAGCTTTACTACCCTAATTCCTTCAATCAAGTTGGTAGTGAGTTTTACTCTAGAGTCACTGTACCGAGTTAAGTTGAGCCTAGTGCTCATCTCTAGCTTGTTCAAAAGAGTTATCAAGGGCAAGTGGAGCACAGACAAAGCAATGCCCAAAACACCTGCCACCCCAAAGATCAGAAATACCTCAATAGACCCTGCTACTACCAGTATAGGAATTCCCCAAATAGCTATGGAGTCCACTAGCAAGTCCAATAACTCCATATCTGAAGAAATGGTGTTAAACACTTTTCCTGAAACGTCTCCTTCGTTGAGTGCTGGAACTGAAAACTCCAGCATCTCGGTAAACACCAGCATGGCCACTAAGTTTTTGACTTTGCTAACTAAAAGCAGCACTTGGTAGAGGCTGTAGTTTTCGAAAAGTATAGTAATCAAAGCACTCACACCAAAAGTCACACAGTAAATGACTCCTAAATACGCCTCAGCGTCGTTGCTTTTCATGAAGTCAATGATAAGCATAATCATCGTGGCTTGGACTAGCAACAAAGACAAGGACACGATTTCAGGAACTACGTACTTAAAGTACTCGCCTCCAAATGTCCTGAAAAGGGCTCTTAAGAACTTAGGGTCCTTTTTAGACACCTCTTTGTCCCAGTTTTCTTGGAGCTTCGAAAGCCCGTCATAGTAGCGAGTTCTTTGAGGAACGGCTACAAGGTTGCTAGAGTCTGGCTTGTTTTCTCCATAGTACTTTGCATAGGTAAAGGCCCACTTCATCATGAGATCTCCCAAGAATGAGGATTGATCGAAGTGCTTGCTGAGCTTCTCCATTTATTAGCCGTTTTAGTTCCTAGGGCCGTTGACCCTAAATTTGGAAATATGGCTATGTTAGTTAGCACTGTTAAGCTAACCTTAAGTATATCGAAACATAAAGCTAGTAAAATGTCAGAAGTATCCAGAGTAAGGACTCCTTCTGTAGAGGTAACCAAACTTTCGAGGGACAGCATTAAGTTTACTTTGTCTGGAGTTGACTCTTCAATAGCTAATTCTTTGAGGAGAGTGCTAGTTGCAGAGGTACCTTCTATGGCAATAGACCTAGTGCACATCCACACCAACACATCAGCTCTTCACGACGAGTTCATAGCCCACAGACTAGGAATGATTCCCCTTGTCTCAGAAAGCATGGACATGTACGAGTTTCCTAGGAACTGCAAGTGCTCTGGGCACTGTGAGTACTGTGCTGTTCAGCTCAGACTGCGAGTTAAAAACACAGAGGGGGGAGTGTTGGACGTGACGAGTAGAGACCTAAGGCACATGCCTTCGCAGCAAGGAGTGGACGTGCGTCCTGCTGACCAAGACGGACCTATACTCATTTTGAAGCTCCGGAAAAACCAAGAAATCGACATTACCTGCAACGCGCGCAAAGGAATAGGGAAAGAACACACGAAGTGGTCACCAGTGGCAACTGCAACTTTCAAGTACACGCCCCAGATAACTCTGAACCAAGAAAAAACAAGGTCTTTGCCGCTGGCACAGAAAAAGGAGTTTGTGGAGAGCTGTCCAGTGAATGTTTACGAGTTGGGAGACGACGGCAACATTGAAGTGCCTAGGGCTCACAAGTGCATGTACTGCGAAGAGTGCATCAGGAAAGGAGAAGCTTTGATCTCAAACAAAGAAAGCGCGTTCATAAACGTCACCGAGAACTTTGTGAGGATTTCGCAAAACAAAGACCAGTTTGTGTTTAAAGTAGAAAGCACTGGGGCACTGCGGCCTGACGCTATCGTTTTGAAAGCCCTTGGCATACTAGCTTCCAAAACAGACGACGTTAGAGAGTGCATTCCCAAATTAATGACTTAAGAATACTTACTTTTGAACTGCGAAAAAAACTCAGAAGGTTTTTCTGGAGTAAGTAAAGGTTTTTCAAATATCTTTTCGAGAAGAGGGTTTTGGTCAGCGAAAGGCTGGGTTTCTAGTGTTTTCAAAAGGCACTCAAAGGAGTCTTCGGTGTTCCTTATGCTTGCTAGTTGGTTTCTGCAGTTTTGGATGGCTTCTTGGGTTTGTTGGGTTTGGGGTTTGTTGTAAAGCATGCACTGGATCTCTAGAATTTTGCTTAGTTTGGAGTACTCTTCTGCAGAGTAGCAGTTGTACCCCAGTTTGTGTCTTAAGTCTTCTTCAGCGCCTACTAAGACTTTGATGAGAGAAACTCGGTCCTTTGCAGCTAATGTGTCTTCCACTAGTTGCTGCCACCAGTCTATGAGGTCTTTGTTCATTTAAATAAATGAAGTTCCAGCTTAAACTCGACAGGTCAGAACAAGAGGTTGCTGACCCCTTGGGCTACAAACAACAAGTCACAGAAGCAACTGCTTCGGCCAAACGCAAAAGAGACATGAAGTCGCTCAAAGCCCAAAAGGCCTCAGAAATATCCAACAGACCACTGCAAGGAATGATCCAAACCTTTTTAATGTTGTTTTTAAGTGGTTCAGGACTCAACATCTTTTCAATAATGTTCACTTGCATGGCTATGTGGACTCCTCTGAAGACTTTCTACAACTTCAGGTCAGCCTTTGCTCCTTACGAAGAAGAAGGAATTAGTTTGTTCGTTCCAAAAGTTAAGTACTTAGCACTCAACATGGTTACTTTGCTAGCAGGAGTTTACAAGTTCTCAGTGATGGGGCTGCTGCCTGTGAACGCAGAAGACTGGATATCCTTCGTAGAAGTCTCAGCGCCAGTCGAGGAGGCCTACGGAGTGCTTTTAACCTAGTTTAGAATAAAATGGAGACGGGCGAAAACATTGTTTACATTGAGCACTGGTAACGACTAAGCAGCAANGATTGCAAAAACCATGCTTACTGCACTCAGCATGACGAGAAAAAGTACTTTAGTTACTTTGAAAAGGTTAAAGGAGAAATAGAGTCTGAGTGCGGCGAAGTAGAGGTACTACAAAACGTGGAACCCGGCTACTTTGCAGACATGGCCAGGAAAACTATGGGCCGGATGCCTTTTCCCAAGCCTAGTTTTCCCCGTCTTGGGTCTTTTGAGGTCTACTTCAGGGGCAAGTTGATTTTTTCGAAGCTTCAAAGACAGATGTGGCCGCATCCAACTATTTTGGCCCAAAAAATCAGAAACATACTTGACGGAGTTGATACTGGGTCGCCTTACAGGCAAGATAACTTTGGAAGTACTGGTTTTTCTAACAACGGAGCGGCTTTTGAGCCTCCTAATTCAGAAATAACTGAAAACCATAAACCTAAGTCTCCTACTCCAGAGCCTCAAGAGTCCCAGTCTAGCCAAACTCCCGAAGAGCAACCTGCTGGAGACAGTTCCAACCACTTTGAAGCCCCACAAGAACCCAGTGAAGAAAAACAAACACCTCAGACCCCGCCTCAAGAGTCAGAAGTGCCTCAAGAGGAACCCAAAGAACCAGAATACTCAGAGCCTCAAGAAGCTACTCAGGAACCACACCAAAAGACTCCTGAAGAAGCAGCCCAAGAACCAACCCAAGAAACTCCTGGAGAGCCAACTCAAGAACCACCCCAAGAGACTCCTGAACAAGCACCCCAAGAACCACATCAAGACACTCCTGAAGAACCCGAAGAACCAGAGCCCCTTGAAGAGTCAGAAACACACCAAGAAACAACTCAAGAAGCACCTCAAGAAGCACCTCAAGCAACACCTCAAGAAGACCCCATGGAGGAGTCCGTTCCCGAAGCCAAAGAAGTAAATTCTGATGAAGTTTACGAAGGGGACTTTGAAGAGTCCAAAGAGCTCCAAGACCCACCTGGAAAAGAACAGTCAGACGAAGAGAAATACGAAGAAGAATTTGACGAAGAAAACGAAGTCCCTCCTTACGAAATCACCAGCAACTTCCAAGCAGAAATTCCAGTGAACTCAACCAAACCCAAAAAGATCCCCATAATGAACGACTACGAAGAAGATAAAGAATTCACTGTTGAAAGTTCAGACGGCAACCTTTTAGAAGTAAAAAACCCCCAGTTAACAATTGCAGCTCACCAAAACGGTAAAATACAGCTTTTATTTATGCCAATTGAAGAAGCCACCGAGAAAACTTTCTACTTAGTTGTCAAAAGCGAAGAAGAAGTGAAGCAGTGCATACAACTTAACGTTAAGTATTCCTAATATTAGTATGGAGTTCCCCCAAGTGATCAAGAAAATACTTATTTTAGGCAAAACTGAGTCAGGCAAGACTTCTTTGATGCTGCGTTTCACAGAAGACTTGTTTTACAGCAAGTATGTGAAAACTATAGCTGTAGACTGCAAAACTAAGATCTGCACTATAGCAGACAACTTCATTAGGATGTCTGTGTTCGATGCTCCAGGAGATGAAGACCTGGCAGCCTTAGTTCCTACTTACTGGAACACCGCTGACGCTATTATTTTTGTAGTTTATGACTCAGAAAGCCTTCAGTGGCTAACTGGAATCCAAGAAAGAGTTTTTAAAAATAGCTTTTTAGAAAGAACTAACCCTTTAAGAGCTTTAGTAGTTAGCAAAACTGACTTGGGTTTCGAACTCAACCACCAAGAGTTAGTTAAGTTTGCAGAGGAAAACTCTATGAAGCTGTATTACTGCAGTGCTAAAACAGGCGAAAACGTCCAAGAAACTTTTGAAGACCTTGCTAAAGCCTTGATCTTCAACAACTCTGCTGCTGAAGAGAGCTCTACAGTCAAAACCACTTTTAAAGAGAAGCTTAAAAACAAGTGTTGTTTACTTTAATTACTTGTTTTTGGAGAAACCACAGTTGATGCAAAAGGGGTAGGAACACTCACATCCTATGTAACCTAAATTCCTAACTGACGTTCCGCAGTCTTTACAGCCGAAAACTTTATTCCTTGTACTTTCGTGCCAAGTGAACCGGTGGCCATTAGGGCAGAGCTTCCTTTGAGTTCTTGTTTGGAATTCAGTTAGCTTGTCTTCACAACGGTGGCACAAGCAAGTGTTGCACTCAACACAACTCCACCCGTAGACAGAAACTGTGTTTCTACAAGAGTTGCACTCGTCTCTGTTTAAGCTCTTCATAACTAAAAGGTGTCCATTGCTGCACTTGTTATTGAGTGTGTTCGTGTTCGGAACCATTTGTTTGATGCAGTTTTCACAGACATCGAAATTGCAGGAAGCACACTCTCCGCCTATAACTATTCCATTCGTTTGGCAGAGATCACAAACAACTGAAGGAGAGCTGAACCTGGCTAAGTATTTTTGCCTTAAATCAAGATTTAACTGAATGGGGTGTTGTTTGGGACACAGGATTGTATTTTTGGATACAAGCCTTAAAAAACAGATTCCACATAGGTCAACGTTGCATTTGCGGCACTCATACCCAGTACAGAAGCCTTGCTTTCCACAGAGCAGACAAGAATTTGATGCTGAATATCCGTATTTTTCTTTTAATTTTGTGGATACCTCTAAGTAGTGTCCCGAAGGACAACTAACTTTAACATCGTTAAAAAAGTAATTGAAACAAGCTTCACAGAAAAAGAAGTTACACGACTTGCACTCTCCTGCCATAGAGCCTCTTGCTGAACACCGTTGACAGGCTCCAGTTTTGGTGTTTTGTATTGTGGTCAAAGGATGGTTTCTTAAACAAACTACTTCTTTCTTAGGAGGAGTAAAGCCTTTAGAAGCTCCACAGTTGTAGCATTCTGAAGTTTTACAGAGTCCACAGTGCCAATGGCCTGCTTTGAAGGCAGCAGAGCAACTTCCGCAGGTACCAGAACCTACTTTCCAGATAAGTTTATGGTTTTTCTCGCAAAAAGGTTCTCTAGGAGGGGTTGGTTTAGCTTGCTGAGGCCTTAGGTCTTCTTTGATGTTTTTGAAGGAGTAACTATGCTGACTTTCAAGGGGGCTGGGCCTTAGGTCTTCTTTGATGTTTTTGAAGGAGTAACTATGCTGACTATTGATAGGGCTGGGCCTTAGGTCTTCTTTGATGTTTTTGAAGGAGTAACTATGCTGACTTTCAAGGGGGCTGGGCCTTAGGTCTTCTTTGATGTTTTTGAAGGAGTAACTAGATTCTTGTTTGGAGTCTACACGTGAACTCTGGTTGCTTTCAGGGAGTTTGATGGTTGAGTCTATCATTACTTCTAAAGACTTCAAAGCTTCTTTGAACTCGAAGCTTTCCAGAGAGCCTTCGAATTGGTTTTCAGTGTAATTATCTGGGTTCAGATGAACCTCTTTCATGAGGTTCTTGCACTCAGCTTGCCTATAGTCAATTTGCTGAATTAAGTTTACAGTTTTAGACATCACCAACTGACAAGCAGCTTGGTTGAACTCTAAAACTTGTTTTTTGATCAAGTTGTAGTTATGGTTTCTTTTTTGAAGCGAGTTCATGAGTTTGCTTGAGTGGGTTTCTAGCTTGCTAAGGGAGTGGTTTCCAGGCAAGCTGAAGTGGACTCCAATGTGGACAGTGCAAAGTTTGACTCCGGGACTCTCACAGACGCACAAAGCGTTAGGAGAGTTCCCACAGTCTTGAAAGCTGCAGATTCCAGACATATTTATTGGCTAAGACGAAAAGAATTTAAAGATATTTATTAGGTGAAGGAAGGAGCATAATCCTCTCTTCCTCCTCCGTTAAGTCCACAAATTATGTTTTTATGGTCTTCAATTCCCAAAGCGAAGTATTCGTCCCTGACTTTGAAGTAAGTCTCAAGAGTCACTAAACTGTCTGAACCAGCTTGGTGCATTCTGCCTACCCGCTTAACTCCAACTTCTTCAGCTATTCGGTTCAGTCCGCCCCTAAATTTGTCAATTCCCCTCACAATGTGCTTTAAGTCGTAAAAGTTAGGAAAGTACAACTCAAGTTGCTTGTAGAACTCGCCCTGAGTTTCAGGGAGTCTCTGGCAAGTAAGCTGCTTAAGCAGGTACGCAAAGTCATATCCACTATGGAAAGTTAAATATGTCACGTCCTCGTTCAAAGTAAGACCTGACACTGTGAAGTACTCTGCAAAGTCTTTGGCAGAAATCCCGTCGCGAGTGAGCGACTCAAAGTCTATGCCTGAGTTTTTGAGCAGAATAATAGAGTCTTCAGCGTGGGTGTCTGTCATAGTGTCGAACTCAAAATTGAACTGCCAGGTGCAAATGCCTTGGGGTCTGTTGCCTTTGTCGTCTGAAAGAGTGATTCCTAGTTGAATTAGTTTTAAGGAGTCCACGTTGTGCCTGACTTGCTGGTACTGGGCGTCTCTGAAGTCTCCCTGGACTCGGACTATGATTCCAGGGAATTCGGTGTCCATAGCAATGTAGTTGTACTTTTCAACCAGTTGCGAAATCTTTTGGATTTCTTCTTTGAGGTTGTACTTCCAAACGTTTTGGATCATCGATTCAGAAGTCCACCAAGAAGCATACTGGGGTTTTAAGTTGGGTTCGAAAGCAGGTGTTTGAGGATTTAGCATTGACATTTATAAAGTATTTTAAATTCAAACTTAGAAGTCTATAGTTACATTACTCTTCCCAAGAAACTTCAAGGATAGTTTCTGAGATTTTTATTTGCGAGTTGTTTTTTAGTTTGAAAGGCTGGGAGTGCTTCCGTGGTTCTTGGCTCTTTTTCGAGATGCTCAGCCAAGTTCCGTTCACTGAAGACTTTTCAGGGAGTCCGTCGTAGATAAACCACTTGCCTTGGTGGTACTCAAGTCTGCACTGGACTCTTGAAATTGTGTTTTCAGCAAGTTGGATGTCGCACATCTGGGACCTCCCAATTGTAAACTTTTTGTACTTCTCTTCAGCTATGAACTTGTGAGAAATGGGCTGCATAGTTTGTTCGTGGTCGTTGGGGTTGTGGCTGACCTTAATATGTATAAAAGGAAGTATTTCGTCAATTCGGTACTCAGACTCAACTGTTTGTCCGTACTCTTCTATTGGAGTTTCAGAGCCTAGTGAGCTTGGAACGGGGTCGTAGGTCACCCTTTCAACTTCAATTATTATGTCGCAGCCAACTAAGAACACTTGGTTTTCTTCTAGGTCAACGGGTTCAGTGTGACTTACCCTCACGTAAGTGCCACAGAGACTTCCTAGATCCACTAAGTACAAGCACTTGGGTTCCCTAAGATACTCTAAAATATACCTCAACAGTTCGTGAGGAAGCACCGCCAAACTCGAATTACTTCCTAGTCTGGGGTGGTACCCCATTAAAAACGCCACCCAGGAGTCCGGAATTTGAGTTTGGAAGAACTGTTCATAAAGAATCATGCAGTGCGACCTACTGATAGCCCGGTCTGCAGCTGAAAGCATGATGTCGTTGGGGCGGTAACCTTCTTCTGTGACTTGCTGTCGCCCGATCTTGACCGTTCCGTCTTGTGGAACTCTTAGTGAGTCCACTACTCCTTGATTGGTCACAAGGTACTTTGAGTGTTCTGCTGGGCTTCTAACTGGCTGTGTAGAACTTACAGTTATTTCAAAGTGCTTGGCACTTGATTTGCTAGGGTACTGCTGAAGAGTCATGTAGTCAAGGGATCGACGCAGACTTTCCATATTGCCTACAATTAAATGTCCGAAGTGCAGTGCAGTAATTTCTTAGACATCGACCCTAGTGACAAAGACCGTGTGGTTGAGTGCATCAAGAAAGTCTGCAGCGACTTCACAGGGTTCACTTGCAAGACTTTCGTAAAGGCTGTAGAAACTACTTACGACATCCCTCACTCTACTTTGCAGATAATTTCGGAGCAACAATAGTAAGGTGTAAAAAGTGTCTGCAAAAACTTAGGCCGCGGGATAAAAGTAGAGGGTGTTGACCGGGCCCAAACTGTAGTGCTGAGTGTAGCCAAAGACGACCCAGAAGCTCTGTTTAGTATGCTAGGGTACTCTGAAAGGGATAGTTACAACGGCTTCAAAGGCCTTAGTTCTAACGGAGTCACTGTGTTTCTGTATCAGAGACCCAACAACTTAGTAGTGGAGTTCCAGTGCTTTTGCTCTATAAAAGAAGAGCACCAGGCGGTTTCCCGTCTGCTTAGTTCCCAAAACGAGCTAAAAGAACTTTTGACTCAGTAAGTCTAATAAACATGGGCTGTTTTAAGTCTAAAGAAGCAAAAGAACCTGTCACAATCCAAAAAAAGCCCCAAGAACTCCCAAAGCAAGACGCTCCAGAAATCCTTGTAGGCAACTACCAACCCCCCCAAAACCAAATTGACTTAAACAGCCTTCCTGACTTCTACATTGAAACTTTTATTGCAGGCGGGTTTTGGAAGTTCTACTTTGAGTCTTCAGAAATAGAGTTTGAACAAGCAACCCAGTACACTATTGAAAAGGACTTTTTGCTTGGGAAGGCAGACTCTAAGTTCGAAATGAACATGCAAGAAACCCAAGTGAATTTCGCAAGCAGCACCATGAAGATGAAAAGCAGCACTCCAATAGGACCTAACTCCGAAACTGAGTACAAAGTGCTTAGGGAAACTATTGAGCCAGTTAAGTACTGGTGGGAAGCAGACGACGGAACTTCAAGGCCGTTGCCTAAAGAAATAGAAGTTATCTTGGCAGAAACTGAAGGAGTGTTGGCTTACAAACTCAATGAAGTTCCTTTCCAAGTAAACTTAAAAAAGCAAGCCCTCACTGAACTAGGCAAAGGACTAGTTCACCAAATAACAATCATTAAGTAATTAATTAGTAACTTTAGCTTTTAAAAACTGGTCAATTTTTTGCAGAACTTTAAAGTTCTTGGAAACAGTTTCGTACATATTGACTTTAACTTCACTTAAGTCATCGATTTTTTGTCTTGAAAAGTGGCTTTTGTACAGATTGACTTCACTAAGGTGCTTTGGGAGTTGGAAGTTAGGTTTGTTTATGAACCTTTCGTGAAGTTCTAAGTCAAAATTGTCTTTTTCCCGTGCAGTTTGTTTAGCCATGTCCACTCCCTTAACTCTTTTACCGACTTTACTGTAGATTTCGCGCAGGTCTAGCATTTCAGTAGAGCCTGCTCGGTGAGTCCGCTTCACTTTACTTCTTTTAGTGCGGGAAGGGTTGCTCTTTTTGACAGTTTGGATATCTTTTACAAGTTTAGGGTTGTACTGGCCTACACAGGGGTTTTCAGATACCATTCTGGTTAGTTTAGGAATAGTAGGAGTGGCTGTTGACAGAAAAGCTATTTTCTTCATCTTGATTGGAGAAGAAGACTCTGACTTCTTTTCTGAGCTGCTCAGAGTCTTTGTGGATGCCTTTCCAGGTGAGTGCCTGTCCATTGAGGGAAGTACGTTCTTTCTTGGAGAGTTAGCAGCCGAAGTGCCCTTTCTAGAAGTTGCAAAAACTTCAGAGTTGTGTCTTCTGAGTAACTGCTTAAAGTTTTTCAGACTCTTAGGTGAATGGTCCATCTTTTTACTGTAATTAGAGTAAATTCAGTTTTAGTTAAACTAAGTTCCCCCGCTTCTCTTGCTCTTGCTCAATAGCTTCGAAAAGAGCTTTGAAGTTACCTACACCAAACCCGTTGTGGTTCCTTCTTTGAATGACTTCGAAGAACAGAGTTGGTCTGTCTTCCACTGGTTTGGTGAAGATCTGCAGCAAGTAGCCTGAGTCGTCGAAGTCCACCAAAAGGCCTAATTCCTCGATCTTGTCAAGGTCTTCTTGGATGTTCACGGAACTGTGAGAAAGCCGTTCTCTCAAGTTGTCGTAGTAAGCTTTAGGCACCATAAGGAACTCCACTCCCCTTGCTTTCATTTGGCTCACTGTCTGTATTATGTCGGGAGTCCTCAAAGCAATGTGCTGCACTCCAGGCCCAGCGTAGTAGTCCACAAATTCCTGAATCTGGCTTTTTCTGCTTCCTGAAGCAGGTTCATTAATGGGCATTTTGATGTTTTCGTCCCAGTCAGCAACCACAATTGACCTCAAAGAAGAGTACTCAGTGTGGATGATTGAGTCGTCAACTGACCAGTACCTGTGGAACTCAAGCATGCGTTCGTACCACTCAGCAGTGGGAGTCATGTCTCCTTCTGGCTGGTTACCCACAATGTGGTCAATAGTTTCGAAGCCTTGTTCTCCGAACACAGCGTTCACGGGGTCGTCTTTTTCAAGCACCTTGAAGCCTGGCAGGAAGGGTCCGGTGTAATCCACGTTCTGGATGAAACTGTGGATGGTGTCTCCGTAAGTTTGGATGCTTGCGACCACAACAGTCCCGTTGGAGTCTTTGAGTTCGGTGGGTTCCCTGACGCTTTTGGCTCCGTTGGTAATGGCTCTTTGGTAGGTCTTTCTGCAGTCCTCGACACTGAAAGCAATGTCTTTGACTCCGTCTCCGTGCTTGGAAACGTGCTGGGCAATTTCATTGTCGGTGCTAAGTAAGGACGAGGTGAAGCAAATGCACACGTCGTTGCACTTCACCACGTATGAACAGGACTCTTTGGACCCTGTTTCCAAGCCTTCGTAAGCTGCAGGCTTCATTCCGAATCGTGAGGTGTAGAAGGCGGAGGCTTGTTTGGCGTTGGACACGAAGAACCGGACGTGGTGGAACCCGTAAAAAACTCCGATTTCAGGACGTTCACCTTGTCTCTGGTAGTAAGTCATATTTATTATTTCAACTAATTCATTTTTAAGCCACAATATTTTGCTTATAAATGGGACTTAAAATTATTTTTAAGAGTTAGTTATTGAGGAGGAGGGTTGGCTTCAGTTACTGTTGAGCCGAATTCTTCGTGAACTACGAGCAAATGGAACTTGGCTACTGAGTTAAGTAAGTCTTGGTTCAGAGACACATAGTCGAACTTGCCTCTTAAGTCAGTGTAGCCGTCCTTGTAGAACTCAGTGCTTCCAGAGTAAAAAGAAGCAAATGCCTTCACGTAGGCCCCTGCTAACGGTTTGCCTGAGTTAGTTACTCTGACTTGGCCGTACCTTTCGACCACGTTTACTTTGAGACTGGTGGCAAAGTAACTGTGAGTTGAGCTGTAACTCCCGTAGTCCACTTCAATGAGCATGTTTTTGAACTTGAAATCGTCGGGGATGTTTACTTCTTGGTTGGTTTCGTTAACTATAGTTACACTGAACTCAAAACTAGGCTTTACAAAACTAAAGTTCTGCATGTCACTTAAAAAGGAAGGGTTCTTAGAGAAAAGCACTTCCAAGTCCACGGTGTACAGTTTAACCGTACAAGACTTAACGTTTTGGTAGTGCAGTTTGATTAGGCCTTCAGAGACCTCGAAGTCCAAAGTAGGCTCAACCGAGGAAGGCACAGAAACATCTTGCAACTGCTCGCCTTCGACTTCTTTAAGCAACTTAGACACTTCTTGGAAGTACTTTTTCCAGGTAGGAACAGGGTAGTTCTCGTAAAGGGGGCAAATCACTCTAGCTTTTTCAAGGTCTAAGTAGCAACTAAGGTAGTCAAACTGAATTTGGCAAGTTGAACTGCCAGGGGCTTCAGTGGAGTGACTCATTTCTAAAGAGTTGTAGAGTTCCAAAGCTTCAGGAATTCTGTCTTGGTAAATCCAGTACTGAACTAAGCACAACTTGTCTTCTAAGTCCAAGTGAGTCTTATAGGCTAAGTGTTCTAAAAAGTCTTTGTAAACTTGCTTGAAGCGCAAGTTGGTGATTCGGTCGTAGTTAGCAAGTTGGTGAGCCCTTGCGTTTACAATGGGGTGGAACTCCAAGTGCTTGTAGTCATTTCGGGGACTGTTTAAGTACTTGCTTGAGAAGTAAGGCCCTACTTTTCCTTTCAAAAAGGAGTTTTCTAGGAACAAACCTAAGTACTTTTCGTTGCTGTGGTAAAGAGCAAAGCTGTAAGTTTCGAAGTCAAAGAAAAACCTTGCAACAAGGATTTCCATAACTTGTTCCCAGAACTCTTGGTCTTTCAGCATGTGGTAAATCATGCTGATTTCAAAGCCTTTTTCCCGTTTGTACAGGTTTTCAGTTCTTAGGAAGTCTAGTATCATGGACTTTTGGTTCCCAGCTACAAAGTCACTGAAGCTTTCAAAGGAGGTTATTTGGAAACTGTCTTTAACTTCTAGGAGTTTGAGTTGGGGTTTGGCAACCACCACTCCTTGTGAAGAAACGTTGGCAGGGAAGTGCTGGAAGGTCCCTGGGTAAGGGAAGTAAAACGAGTACTCAACCACTGAAGTTTGGAAACTGTCAATTCTAAGCACGTAGGTTTTGGACCGGTTTTTAGGGTTGATTGGTACTGAGCCTTGAGGAACCTCTGCTAAAACATTAACTCTGGCTAGGGCACCTGAAGTGTTGGTAATCACCAGTTTGCACTGATATATTTTTCTGTGCAGAAAACTAGTGATTTCCTTAGTTTTAAAAGAGTCTTCTTCGCTCAAAAAGGGGTCGCTGGGGTCTGAGTAGTGCTGGGCCACCAGTATTTGGGGGTTGATATTGGTTTGGGATTCCTTGACTTCTTTGTGGAACCCAATGAAGTTACTTGCAGCTGTTACTTCTATGCCTAGTCCCATAGGCTTGTAAAAGTGGTCTTTGGCTTTGAAGGGCAAGTTAGTAAACGCAAGCCCAGCTACTAACTCTGGCAGACTTGAGTTAGCTAGAAGCACTGACTCTGAAAGTACTTGAGTGCCTTCCATAATGGCTTTAGCTACTTGTCCCCAAAAAGGGTTTTTGTCTTCAATGAAGCCTCCAGACTTGTAGTAGTTTGTTTCTGTGAAAACTTTAGTGGACTCCATTTTTTGGTAGTAGTGCGGAACTGGCATGCTTTCTTCTTCTGAGTCCATTTCCATGTCATTAGATTCCATTTTTCTAAAAGACTTCTTTTTTGCTTTTGCACTTCCAAAGGTTCCAGAAACTCTCTTAACTTCCATAAATTGATTGGATACTTGCCCTGCTCCAAAAAGACCTGCTGGTGCTGGTGCATTTGGTGGAGGAGCCCTAGGTTCATTATTGATTATGTTGAACGTAAGTACTGAGTCAAACATTTTGTTCCTAGCTTCTTCATTCACAACTACAGAGTCTGACAAGTTCTGGATGCTTTTAGAAAGACTTTCAGCAAACTGAGAGTTAGACTGCTTAGCTTTTTCAAGCAGCATAAGCTTTTCCAGAGTGTTCAGTTTGCAAGCCTCTACAAAGTTAAAGTACTCACTTAAACTGTCGCCTATCAAGTACTTATCAACAAAGGTCTTTTCCAGTTTGCAAGCCAAAAAGGGCTTAACTGTAGCTTGGAAGAATTGAGGGTCCTTCATGTAAAGGAAAAAGTTTAGTTCGTGCGAAAAGTACTTATCGTAGAGTTCAGACTTCTTCTCAGGCTTTAGGTCTTCCCAGTCTCCCAGGAACTTCCACTCTGAGTAATTAAGGCTTTTGTTGGCTGTGCGCAGTAACTCTACTTGCAACTTGTAGAGCTTTTCTAAGCTGTCTATCATTTCAAAGTTAGCACTTGTGCAGTCTTTGATGCAGAAAACTTGACCTTCTAACACAGAGGTGCTTTTCCTTTCTTCGCAGAATCCTTTTTGGGGGTCTAGAGTTTCCATGACTCTCATTTCCCGGTAAGTAGTTTTCCCGGGCAAGTCCACAATTCTGCTTGAGAGACTTTCGTTGTTGTAAGCCACAACTAAAGCGTGTGAGTAACTCTGGAGTTGGTCGTCCTGTATAGTTACTGTTCCTTCTCTGGTTACTTCTACTCCCCAAATCCACTTTCCTGAGTTTTCTAAGAAGTCGCAGCCTGTCTTGTACTTTGTGATTCCTGGCATTTCTCTTCCAAGGCGTCTAAAAGGATCTGCTTCATTAGCCATGCACCGTGTCGAGTACATTCTATCCATTCGTTCACCTTTTTTAGCTTTCTTAGACTCGGTTTTAGAGTCTCCTTCAAGCAGTCGTTTAAGCACCAACTGGGGTTTGTCAAGGGTGTTTCCTGGAACTCTTTTTTGGTGTCTTCTTTCCAAAACGTACCTGTACTCCTCATCCAAAAACGCACTTTTTAAGTATAAACTTTGAGGCTTTTCGAAGGTTTGCTCTCCAGAAAACTGTTCAGCAAATACACTGCGCAGTGAAGATATGAGTTCAGAGTAAGTGGAACTCAAGTAGTTAAAAAGCAAAGTGTGCACAACTGTGCTGTCAAAGTCTCCTGAAAGTTTTGCTTTGATTGAGTCTGCTTCTACCTGGGCAGAGCTGATTAAAAGTGAGCGGTACTGCATTGGCGTGGGAACTACTGAGTTCTCTGAGAGTATAAAGGAGTTGTTTGCCCAGTGAGTTCCTTCACGCACGTTCACTCTGATTGTGGACTGCTTTTTGTGCTTGATCACAAGAATGTAAGTGCCTTTTTCTAAGTTGGAAAGTCGCAGCATAGAGGTTTGGGGGTTGTACTCTAGACAGTACATTTTCTGGTCTAGCACTAAGTTTTCTTTGACTGAGAAAAAGTTAACATCAGAGATAAGGTTGTCTTCGGACTCTCTGTAGATAGGAAGTTCAAACTGGTCTCCTTCACAGAGTTCCAAAACGGAGGGGTACTGCACAAAGGGCTTCAAGTCGTCTAGGTTCCAACCAAAAGGCTTAATGTCAGTAACTACTTTAGAAACTCCTTTTAGGGGCCCTAGGTTTATCACTCCTTCTTGGTCACTTGACAGAGTAGCTCTGTGTTGGGAGTTCCAGTCTACCAAGTCAAGAGTAACTCCTAAAGGAGTATTGGGTATGGGTTCTCCGTTTTTTCCTTTCAAGTGGAGTTCGTAGCCCTCTGACTTTTTAAGGTAAATATTGAACAGTCTCATTTCGTCTGACTCAAAGTTAACTGGGATTTGGTGCTTTGAGAAAAGGTTTAGGGGTTCGCCTGTGGTTTTGTAAGTAACCTGGGCTTTGAAGATAACTTGCACTTCTTTGAGTCTTGGAGGTACTTCAAAGGCCAGAGGAATCATCTCCGTGCTTGGCAAGTTGCTGAAGGTTTTGGAAGAAGAAGTCCCTTCGTCATTGGTTGAAATAATCTCAGCTGAGGGGTTGACTAGCAACGAATTCGGAGCAGGCACTCCGTTTAAGAAAAGCTTAGGCTTGATGCCTATTGTAGTGGGGTTGCCTACAAGTAGTTGTTCTTCGTGCACTAAAAAGGCAGTTTCCAAAGTGTAGTTTTCAGAAAAGTGCTCGAAGCCACTGCATAACTCAGATATCACTCCGTCAGTCACCACTAAGTTTTTGTATCTGCTTTCAACACAGTAAGGCACCATTACTATTCCGTTTTCGTTGTGCGTTGAGTAGAACCTTCCGTCTAAGTACAGTCCTGAGCCAGGTCCTTTGCACACTTGGTTGTTTTCATCCAGAACCATGAAAAGGTGCCCAGACACAGTTAGTTTGCTTACGAACTTAAGAGTGCCTTTCTTAACTATGACTCTGCTGTACCTGCCATTTCCAATGAACTCAATCACAAAGGCCCCAGCTTTAAGTTCGTCGAACCTAAAGACTTCTTGATGCCTTACGAAAGCAGATTGGGTGTACTCTACTTGGATTTCTTTTTGAGGAACAAGTCCGTCGATGTTGATGTTGGGTTCTATAGGCTTCATAAAGTTTTTGTAGTAAGAGTAAGTGTTTAGTTCCAGAACTCTAATCAGCAGTTTGGGTACGTTTTTGATGTCCATGGCCACACTTACTTCTTCGTCTCTAGCAAAGAACCTCTGGTTAGTTGGTGCAGGTTCTACTTCTACTGTTTCTTTCAGGCCTTTCAGAGTGCCTGGATTAAGCACTGGGAACTCAGAAGGGTCAGCTCCTTGGAGGACTTTGGTTTCTGCAAAGAGTTTGTCTAAGAACTCTTTTTTGATGTAGTTGTGGTAAGGCTCTATAGTGTCTCTTTGGGCAAAAAAGTGACTTAAGAAGTTCTTTAGCAAGGAGTCTTCGTTGGCTGAAGAAATGTCTGCTGTTAGAGAAAGGGCAGTGTACTTGTAGTTCTCAATAACTGACTTTGAAGAGTAAAGGGTTTCATAAGGAGGGTGGAGGTCTAAGTACTTCAAAAAGAACTCTTCTTCGTAAGTGCCTAGTTGAGTTCCTAAGTTCAGAATGCTTCTTAGAAAGTCGCATTTCAAGTTGTCTATAGTCTTAGGCAAGTTTTCTAGTTGCTTCCAAATCACTTTCAGCAGTTCATACTTTTGGGAGTCTTCCATGGAGTCTAGTTGGTATTCTTTTTCTAGTTTGTTTCTGATGAAAGTTTTGTCGTAAACTACTCTTTCGCAAAGGTCTTCAAGTTCTTTGAGCTGAGTAAGAGTCATAGTTCTGTAAACTGAGCAGTCTAGGTTCTTGCCTGAGTTAAGGTAATTTGCAATCCTTGCGGCGTAGTTGGGCACGTTCACTAACTTCTTCTGGATATACTTGGTTAAGCACTCGTCGGACAACTTCAAGGGGTCTAGTTTTTCGATTCCTTCGGCTGTGAGTTTATGGAACTCGTTCAGTTTGGTATGGGCTGACTCGAAGTCCTTTGTAAAGTCCTGGCTCAGTGAACTAGGGTAGTCACTTTGCTTCTCCCTTTGAATTGCCTCAGGAGCACGAAAATCCCACCTGCAATTTAGGTATTCATCATTGAGTTGTTTTGTTAGTTGAGTTCTTTCTTGAGGGTTCTGAGCTGCACTAAGCTCCAGAATCAACTTTCTGAGCTTGACTACCTGGGCTTTTGAGACGTTGGCTTTCTCAAGTTTTTCAAGCAGTGGACCGACTCCGGTGAAGTTTCCCGACCTAAGCTGAGCTAGCAACTCCAAGAAATCCTTGTTGGGAGAGTTGCTGGGAAAGCCTTGCAGAGCTTGGTCTTTAGCTTCTGATAAGATATACCTTTCAAGGGCTTGGTATTCTTGCTCAGACATTTATAAGACTTACTTTAATTAAAAGACAAAGAGAGTATTGATGCGGGGAGGCGACTAGCGCACGTCCCCACTGCCAGAAATTTAGTTGTCAGCTGTCCCAAGCGGGAAGCCGTAGGGCTTTACAGACGTCAGTGTGCAAAGGACCTGCTCCGCCCTAAGTGATCATTCTGCTTGATCAACAACCACTCCAACCAGGTAAGTGATTGAGGCTACCCAGCCTCCCTTTTAAGCCCTTAACTTTTCCATTTTTTTAAGGGACATAAGTCACTGTTTAATTAAGAGGTTAAAAGTTTCCTAAGAACGTAGTGCAGAATGCCTCTATGCTTGTAGTACTCAACTTCAACGTCAGTGTCGATCCTGGCAATGACTCCAAAGGTTTTTCCGTCGCTGGTAGTAACCTGGACCTCAGAGTGGACTGAAATGTTGTCCCCAATTGGAATGCTGAACTGTTCTTTGCCAGTCAGACCTAAGGTTTCTGAGTTCTCTCCTTGCTTGAATTGCAAAGGCAGTATGCCCATTCCAATGAGGTTGGACCTGTGAATTCTTTCGTAGCTCTCTGCAACCACTGCTCTAATGCCCTGCAAGTAAGGACCTTTAGCAGCCCAGTCTCTAGAAGAGCCAGAGCCGTACTCCTTGCCTGCAATCACTATCAAGGGTTTGTTTTCTTCAGCGTACTTCATGGCAGCGTCGTAAACGTCCAAAACTTCCCCAGAAGGAATGTGGAGAGTTTGAGGGCCCTGCTTCTCAACTAACTTGTTGATGATCCTTATGTTGGCAAAAGTGCCTCTGGCCATAACTTCGTCGTTGCCACGTCTGGAGCCGTAAGAGTTAAAGTCTCTTCTCTGGATGCCTCTGGACTCCAAGTACCTGGCTGCTGGGGAGTTCCTGGCTATTGCTCCTGCAGGCGAAATGTGGTCAGTTGTAATGGAGTCTCCAAGGTTCAGTAAGCAGTAAGCTCCTTCAATAGGAGTAATCGAAGGAACTTCAGGAGTCACGTCTTTGAAGAAAGGAGGCAAGTGGATGTAGGTGCTTTCATCTTTCCACTGGTAAAGAGTTCCTGAGGGGGATTCTAGTGAGTTCCACCTGTCAGTTCCTTGGGCAATGCGAGTGTAGACTTCCTGGAACATTGAAGGCTTTAAGTTCTGAGCTACTATCTTTTGAATCTCTTCACGGCTAGGAAGTATGTCTCTCAGGTAAACAGGGGTCCCGCCTGACTCCCCAAGAGGTTCTGTTTCAAAGTCAATGTCAACTTTGCCTGCTAGGGCATAAGCCACTACAAGAGGTGGACTGGCCAGGTAGTTAGCTCTAGTATGGGGGTTAACACGGCCTTCGAAGTTTCTGTTGCCAGACAAAACTGAAGCAGCTACTAAGTCTCCTTCGTTAATGGCATTGGCTACTTCTTCTTCGAGTTCGCCACTGTTGCCAATGCATGTCATGCACCCATACCCAGCCAAGTAAAATCCAAGTTGGTTCAAGTAGTTCATGAGTCCTGACTCTTCAAGGTACTTAGTTACTACTCCTGAGCCTGGTGAAAGACTAGTCTTCACAAATTCAGGGACGCTCAGTCCTTTTTCAATGGCGTTTTTAGCTAAGAGTCCTGCAGCAAGCATGACATCTGGGTTGGAAGTATTGGTGCATGAGGTAATGGCAGCTATAACTACTGATCCGTGCCTAAGTTGGTAAGTGCTTCCTTTGTAGTTAAACTCAGTTACTGCGTCTTTGTTTTGCATTCCGAATCCTTTGAACCCAACTGGAGCTGTAATTGTATTCAAAAAGTCAGTTTTTACGTCAGTAAGGGCTACTCTGTCGTGGGGTCTTTTAGGTCCTGAAAGACAAGGCACAACAGTAGATAAGTCTAGCTCTAGCACGTCAGTGAACACTGGGTCAGGTCCGTCCCTGTAGTTCCTGAAGAGTCCAGTTTTCCTCAAGTAAGCCTCTATGTACTGGACCTTTTCCTCAGAACGGCCAGTCACTCTTAAGTAGTTCAGAGTTTCTTCGTCCATAGGGAAGTAGCCCATCGTAGCTCCGTACTCTGGAGACATGTTGGAAATGGTGGCTCTGTCTGCTATAGTCAACTCAGCACAGCCTTCGCCAAAGAACTCAACAAACTTCCCAACCACTCCTTTTTCTCTGAGCATTTTAGTGAGTGTAAGTACAAGGTCAGTGGCTGTTGAAGCCAGAGGCAGTTTGCCTGTAAGCTTAACTCCAAGCACCTGAGGAAGAAGCATAGAAATTGGCTGTCCTAACATAACAGCCTCTCCTTCAATACCTCCTACTCCCCAGCCTACTACTCCCAGCCCGTTGATCATAGTGGTATGCGAGTCAGTCCCTACTAAGGAGTCAGGGTAAAGCATGCCGTCTGACTTGAAAATAACTCTAGCTAGGTACTCCAAGTTGACTTGGTGCACTATGCCAGACCCAGGGGGCACAATCAAAAAGTTCTGGAAGGCATTTTGTCCCCATTTAAGGAACTCGAACCTTTCTTTGTTCCTGTTGAACTCGATTTCTTCGTTCCTTGCAATGGCTTCGGGAGTTCTGGCAACGTCCACACTCACAGAGTGGTCAATTACTAAGTCAACGGGACACAAAGGGTTGATTTTGCTGGGGTCAGCTGAGTTTTCGGCCATTCTGTGACGCATTGCAGCTAAGTCAACCACAGCTGGCACTCCAGTGAAGTCCTGAAGCAGAACTCGGGAGGGCTTAAAAGGGATTTCAATGTTTTGTTGACTGGTCTGCTCCCAGTTAAGGATGTTTTCCACGTCAGTCGGCTTGATGGCGAAATTATCACAATTGCGAATGGCACTTTCTAGGAGGACCCTGATGGAGTAAGGAAGCTTTGCAAGCCTAGGGTCTTCAAGGGATCCAATGTTGTAGAGTTTAAGGGGTTCCCCGTTAACCTCTAAACTTTCTAGACACTTAGAGTCGAATGGGTTGCTCATAGCCAATATTATAATATGGTCTCAAAAACTCGCTGGATAAGTTCAATGACTTATAAATGTTCACTGAGACAAAGGACATTTAGGCTTTAGCTAACTCTAAGCAATAATAAAATGGACCCAGAAACCGAAGTGGTTCCAAAGTTTACACTACTCAAGAGCATCGGGCAAGGAACCCACGCTAAGGTATTTTTGGTAAGAAGTAAAAACTCAGCATACGCACTCAAAGTCCTGAAGAAAAGCTATAACCCCCAACAACTTAAGATCGTTAGCACTGAACTCAGCATACTTTCTAGCACAAACCACCCCTTTATCATAAAACTGGATTCAGCTTTCCAAACTAACTCGCATTTGCTTTACTTACTTGAGTTCTGTAACGGAGGGGAGCTGTTTCACCACCTTTCGGAGCAGTTTAGGTTTTCTGAGGAAAAAGCTAAGTTTTACTCAGCATGTGTGGTGTTGGGTCTTGACTACCTCCACAAAAACCATATCCTCTACAGAGACCTTAAACCTGAAAACCTTTTGCTTGACAGAAATGGCTACTTGAAACTTGCAGACTTCGGACTGTCAGAAAAGGACTTTTCAAAAGACTGCAAAAGCAGGGCTTTTTGTGGAACCTTCGACTACATGGCGCCTGAAGTAGTGACTAGAAAAGGACACGGACTAGAAGTAGACTGGTGGGCCTTGGGAGCATTAATCTTTGAAATGTTAGTTGGCACCTCGCCTTTCTACAGTGCAAGCAAAACTCAAACTCTAGAAAGGATAGTTTCTGGGAAAGTTGTTCTTCCCAGTTACTTATCTGAAGACGCCTGTGACTTGGTTAGCAAACTCTTAGAAAAAGACCCCTTAAAGCGGCTAGGTTGTAAATACGACTCTGAAGAAATCAAAGACCATCCTTGGTTCTCTGACGTAAACTGGACTAAACTAGAGAATTCCCAACTAGACCCTCCTTTTGTTCCTAGTTTAGAAAGCCCCTTTGACACAAAGTACATTGACCAAAGCTTCCTGAACGAACCTATTGAACAGTCCATACTAGCCGAATGCACACAGTACAGTGAGTTAGACTATACATAACTTCAAATAAGACTTACTTAGATTTCTTCTTTAGTTTCTTCTTCGTGTGACTGCACAATGTTGTCTAGCTCTTCAATGCTTGGAATTTCGTGGACTTCAATTCCATAGTAGTCCTGGATAGTCATGAGGTTCTGGTACTCCTGGTCTCCTGTAACTAAGTTTATGCACACACCCTGTCTTCCAAATCGCGAACACCTACCGCTTCTGTGCAGGTATAACTCCATGTCTATCTCGTTGGACCTCATTTTTCTAGGCAAGTCAAAGTTAACTACACAGCTCACTTTGGTGTTGTCGATTCCTCTAGCTAAAAGGTTAGTTGTCACTAACAAAGTGTACTTGCCTTGTTTGAAGTCGTCCATGGTTACAGTGCGCTCGTTAATGGTCATGTCTCTTCCCATCAGCAAAGCTGCTTTGTGGCCTTCGTGTTTCATCTTGTCGTTGACTCTGTTTGCGAACTGGCAAGTGTTGATAAAAGCCACGCAGATTCCTGTAGTGATTTTCCTAACGATTTCGTGGAAGGTTTCAATCTTTTTTTCTTGTTCGCACCTTAAGTAGTAGTGAGTTATTGTATCAAGCATAAGTTCTTCCTTTTTAATAGTGATTTCGTTTAGAGAATTCACTACCCTAAGAATGTCATCACGGACAGCGTCAGTAAAAGTTGCCGAAAACAAAAGGAACTGCAGGTTTTGAGGAAAGTCTTTTTGGGCGTGCATGCTCATTTTGTTGTAGTTGTCTGAATTTTGAGCTGAGTTAAGTAAGTGGTCGGCTTCGTCGAACACAAGCACTTTCAAGTTAGAGATGTCTATTTGCTTGCTCCTCAAAGCCCTCAAAAAGGTTCCCTCTACAGTAACTACTACTTGGCCGTTTTCAACTGAGGACTCTTTTTTAGAGATCATGCCAACGGATATTCCTAACTTGTCTGCAAACTTTTTGTACTCTTCAAAGTTCTGTTTAGCAAGTTCTAAAGTGTGGTTTAGGCAAATCACTTGGGTGGAGGGGTCTGATCTATCAATGCGGCAAAGAGACCCCAAAACAAAAGTTGCGGTCTTTCCAGAACCATTGGGTGCCTGGGCCATTAAGCTTTCGTAAGGTTCTGAAAGAATTATTTCGATTCCCAAGTTTTGGATTTTCGAGGGGTATGTGTACTCAGCTGCTTCTACGGCTGCAACTACGTCTGGAGGAAGCAGTTCTTCCCAGTTCCTGTCTGCTCTGAAATGCGAGTCTGCTGAAAGAGTCTCAGGGTCAATTTGCACGTCTTCGTCTCTGTACACTACCTCAGAAAAGTGCTGGTTTTGCACAAACCGCCTTTTAAGTACCTTGGCTCGTTCGCCCAAACGCCCTCTAGGTTGGCCGCGAGTTCCTCTTTGGGGCCTTCTAGGTTGCCTTCCCCTTCCTCTTGTGCCTCTTCGGGGTGGTCGGTCTCTGAACTGAGTTTGAGTCCAGTCTTGTTGGAACCTAGCTTCTTTAGACTCCTCTTCAAACCTCACAGGTTCCCCTCCAGGTGTGCTTCCCCAAGGATCTTCAGCCATTTATACTTGTCTATACATAACTCTTAAGTCGTTTTAATTAGTATTAGAGGCAGCCAGAAGCCTCTCAAACAGGTAGTTAGACTCGTTTGCACCTGAGTGTTTTATTATATTGTGAAACAGCGACGAAGGGTCTTCAGCTAGTTTGCTAGGAGTGTCTAGTTCCTTGCAACTTCCTTTTTCCATCACAAGAATCAAGTCACTGTTCACTACTGACCTTACACGGTGAGCTATTACTAAAATAGTTGCGTTGGCAAACTTTTCTTTAAGCTTGTTTTGAATGAACTTATCAGTTTCTAAGTCAAGGTTTGCAGTGGCTTCGTCCATTATAACGATTTTGTTGTTTCTTAGAACAGCACGTGCTAAACATAACAGTTGTTTCTGCCCAGCTGAAAGGTTCAAACTTGAGTCTTTCAAATCTTTGTCGAGTTCTCCAACAAGGAACTCCAGTCTCAAGTCCCTAAGAACACTTTGAATCTCTCCTTCAGAGTACTCTTGCAAAGGGTCTAAGTTGTCTCTAACTGAAGCTTTAAACAAAAAAGCCTCTTGGGGAATCACTGATATTTGTCTTCTGAGTTGGTGCAGCCCAGTTTGTCTGTAGTCTTGGTTGTCTATAAGCACTGAGCCCTCACAAGGCTCGCACAACCTTAACAGAACTTGAAGCAAAGAAGACTTTCCAGCCCCTGTTCTGCCAACTACTCCTACTTTAACTCCAGGAGGAACTAAGAAACTTAGCTCTTTCAAAGCCAAACTTAAGCCTTTTTTGTACCTCATACTCACGTTTAGAAACTCTATTTTGCCTTGGTTTATTTGGAAAGAGTTCGAAGTTTCCAATGGACCTTCAGAAGGCAGTTCTGAGTACTCTATGAGTCTTTGTGGAGAAGCCATGTAGTTATCAGTTTCAACTAAAGCTTTGGCCCATATTGAAGCTATTCCCATTGCTGACACTGTTAAACTTATGCTCACTCCTGCCATCTCAGCACTTATCATTCCTTTCAAAGCTACCAAAAACACCACGTTGGCTATTATGACTAGTGAAGCAAACAGTTCAGCGTAGAGTTGAATAGGCCTGAGCATGGTTTGGTACATAAAGTAAGCTCTGTAGTTGCAAGCAGCAGCATTTTGGATCTTGTCTCTGAAAAAAGACTGAAGTCCAAAACACCTGATGCTGACTAAGCCTTCTAAAGCAGCAATTAAGTGCGTAAGCAAAGGGCCTTTAGAAACTAGTTCTATTCTTCTGAATTCTTTCGAAAGGCCAAAAAACCACTTAATTACTATATAAGTCAAAACTCCCCAAACCAAACACACCGCAAGGTTTGCTGGGAATATAATGACTATAGTAATTAAGTTCCCTAGCATTATAGTTGAAGTGTTGACTGAGTTCAAGTAGGAAATCGCTAAGGTTTCGTCAAGAATCGAAGTATCTTTAGTGAACCTGTTCACTACTCTCCCAGAAGGATTCGAGTCAAAAAAGCTAGTTTTAGTTTCTGCAGTCTTTTGAATAGCTTCGTTGTGTAGGTTTTTGTTGCAGGTCAAAACTCCGTTGTACACAGAAGCTAGTCTCAAACAACACAGAACGTAAAGAGTTCCTAGAATAACTCCTGATATTTCCAAAAACGAGTAGCTGTCTTGGTCACTTGAGTCCACCCATTCGCCTGACCACAAGTAAACTCCACTCAGCACTGCTTGTGAAAGCAAAACAACCAAACCCACTACTAAAATTATCACCCAGGAGTAAAACCCGTACTTTAGGTACTTGCTGTAGACTCCGAAAGGAATTGCTCCACTAGCTTTTTCTTCTTCTTCCACTTCAGAAGTGTGCTCCGAAACGTGCTGCACTGCTTGTGATTCTTTGTGAGAACTAGAGTGCGAAGATAGCAACTCGCCTAAGTACTCCTGGAGGTCTTCCCTTTCTTTCAGTTCTTTGTAAGTTCCAAAAAACATCTGCTTGCCTTCTATAAGCACCAAAACTTTATCTACCTCGTTTAAGAACCTTAGTTGGTGAGTCACTAGCACTACTGTTTTGTTTAGTTTTTTGATGCTTTTGAATATGTGCTCAGATACTTCTGGGTCCACAGCACTAAGTGGATCGTCTAAAAGCAGAACGCTTTTGTCGGCGTAAATAGCTCTGGCTAAGCTTACTCTGGCTTTTTGTCCGCCACTTAACGTAGCGCCTCTATCTCCTACAATGGTTTCGTCTTTGTTTTCAAAAGCTTGAATGTCCTTGTCTAGAGCACAGAAACCTAAAACTTTGGAGTAGAAATCCCAGTCTAAAGGCTTCCCCATCAAAATGTTTTCTTTTATAGTGCCTGGAACCAACCAAGGATTCTCAGGACACACTGAAACCGAGTCGCTAACTTCTAGAGTTCCTTCTTCTACAGGAATTTCGCCTAAAATACCACTTAGCAAAGTTGACTTTCCACAGCCTACTGGACCTACTACTCCAATTAGCTGTGAGTCTTTTGCTGAGAAGTTGATATCTTTCAGCACACAAGGAGTTTCCTCCTTCAAAGAGTCAGTTTCAGAAGGTTGAGCAGAGCCCCAGGAAAAACTAGCTTGGTTAAGTTTCAAGCCCGAACTGGAGAGTCTTTCTGTTTGGGGAACTCTAGGAGAAAGCAGCACTTCAGTTATTCTTTTACAAGCTGCACCCAGCATAAAGACCGACCTAATGCCTGACTCACAAAGAAATATAACAAACAAGTGCACTAAAGCTAGTATAGAAATAGTAGCAAAGGTAGCTCCGGACTCCAGTTCGTTGCCCAACAAAAAAACATGAGTCCCTAAAGTAGTGAATATGATCAAGCCTATTCCTCCTAGGTACATTAACTCCATACTCACTGTTACGTTGGCGTTCTTTCTAAGTCCACTTACTTCTTTCCTGCGTTCTTCGAAGATTTTCTCTAAGTAAGGTTTTTCCCACCCAAGCATTTTGACTGTTTTTATTCCTTCAATCAAGTTTGTGATCAATTTGATTCGGGCGTCGCTAAACTTAGTGAAGCCAATTCTAGTTTTCATTTCAAACTTATTGAGGAAGAAAATCAAAGGTAAGTGGAGCACAGAAACTGCAATTCCAAGCACACCAGCAATTCCGAAAATCAAGTAAACTTCAATGGACCCCGCTATGACCAGAATAGGAACTCCCCATATAAAAGCAGAGTCCACTAAAAGGTCAAGTAACTCCATGTCTGAACAAGCAGTGTTCAGCACCTTGCCGCATACGTCTCCTTGGTTCAGTGAGTAAGTGCAAAAGCTTAGTGATTCCTCAAATATTAGCAGCACAATAAGGTTTTTGGCTTTGTTCACCAACAACAGCACGTGAAATAAACTGTAGTTAGAAAACAGTATAGCTACTAAAGCGCCTATTGCAAAGGAAAAGCAGTAAGCAATTGCTGAATATAATGTGGAGTTATCATCTTTAAGGAAGTCTATAATAAGCATTATCATAGTGGCCTGGAACAGCAAAAGGCACACTGAAACTACTTCAGGAATCACTAACTTAGTGTACTCCCAGCCGAAAGTCTTTAAAACAGCCTTGAGGAACTTGGGGTTCTCGGAACTCCTTTGCTTAGCCCACTCTGACTTTAGCTTCGAAAAGCTGAGTTCGTACTCAGACCTTTTGGGAATAGGAGGTAAGTTTTGGAATCCAGGTTCTTCTTGGCGGTAAGCACTTGCATACTGGAAAGCCCACTTCATAACAAGGTCTCCAGCAAAAGAAGACTTATCGTAAAACTCGCTTTTCTTTTCCATTTATGCGTTTTTTAATGCATCCTATAAGATCATTAATTTGCGTAGTACTAAACACACTAAAAACAGTAAACAAAACTTTAATTGCTCCACTCTAACTAACCTTAACTAATTATTATCTTAGACCAAAACCTGATGCGTTTTCAATAGCCAAAACAATCATTTTGCTCATCTTCTCTTCACCTTGATACTCAGGCAAAAGAAGGTGGTTGAAACAAGTATGTGCAGTCATCAAGCGGTTCGAGTCAGGTCCGTTCCTCATGATCACGAACTTCATAGACCCCAGTCCGTCCACAGGTGCCCTGTCTGACCCAGTGCAGAAACTCAGAAATTTCCTTTTCTGGTTTTCATCTAAAGAATGCACCACCTTCCAAAAGTTCCTTACAGTGGGGTGGTCTTTGGTGTAGCCTTCTTCGTAAATAGTGACTCTTTCTAGTTCGTGGAAGTCTAGTAAAGGATTTCCACATACAAGCAGCTCTAGTTCTTCTGGTTTAAACATCTTGATGACCTCTCCTCGGTAGATCCGGAAAAAGCCCCTTTTGAAAGCTTCAAACTGCTCTTTGATTCCTTTTTCAAGCCACCAGTTCACGTAGAGGTCCACGTACTCTTGCTTGGTTTCGTTAGTCACTGGAATTTGGGCTCCTCCTGGTTTGAGTTCGTGGACTTGAACTCCTCCGAAAGCTTCAGTCTGTACAACGAAGTACATGCACAGGTCTTCTACGTTTCCTTCGTAAGCTAAAAGCTTATCGAAGCCCTGGACTAAATCAGGATCGAACTCGCGCAAGTCTTCAATGTTAGTTCCAAACTGCAAAAGTTTCTTGTAAGCTGCCATAGGCAGGTGCACGTCTAGAATCACGCTGTTGTAAATAGCCATGCCTAGAACTGTTCCAATCAACTCAAAGTTAATGTTGGGTTCAAAGGTGTCAGGGTTGAACCAGTAGAGTCTTTGGTCTTCAAAGTACTTGAACATGCTAAAACTAGGGTCAAATATTTCTTTTACAATAAGTTGAAAGAACTCTTTTTGGAGTCCTCCTTCATCCACTCCTTCTTCTCCCACAAAGTGCACACGCAGGGGCTTCTTCAAGTTGAGTTCTCCACTTACTAGCTGAGAAAGGGTGTCTTCTATTAAGTTTTCACGTCTGACTTCTAAACGCATGTAAGGGTCTAGAAACATCATTCCTCTGTGGAGTTCCCTCGTCATTTGGGTCTTGCTTTCGAAGCCCAAAAAGGTAGACTTGGCGTTTGTGTCGAAGATCCAAGGGTACTTTGCAAAGCAGAACTTGGTTTTTTGCACCCAGCTTTTGTAGTCCTTTTTGAGGTCATAGTCTTTGTTGACTGCATCGTTGTAAAACTCTTTGAAGTCGATTCTGTGAGTTTTTTCATTGGAGTCATACAAGCACTTAAGCACTTCTAGCAAGTACTGCACTTCAGTCATGTCTCTGTTGTTGAACTGACCTAGTACTTTGATTGCTATGAACTGCTGGATGTTGTGGAAGATCCTTAGGAACTCCTCTGTTTCTAGAACTTCTAAGTAGTTAGTGAACACTGACAAGTTCTTAGACTTCACAAGCATTTGGCCTGTTTTGGCCAGCCCTGTGTACCTGTCGAAGTCTTCAAAGAGGCTGCACCCCAGAAGCAAGATCCCCAGTCTAGGCATGTACAGCTTCAAGTAATCAGTTAGCTCGTAGTTCTCGAAAAAGCTGTCGATTTGAGCAGGATCGAGTTGTTCATTCTCAACTAAGTCCAGAGTTCTCTGAACAGCGTTTCTAAAGCCTAAAAAGTCTACAGAAGGTTCACTGTTAGTAATCTTTCCGAGGACAAAACTTTGAGCCAGCACTAAGGGGTCGACAAACAACTGTTGAGGGTCAAAGGTTTCCCCTGAGTAAGTGCGTTTTGGAGGGTCGCAGTAAAAGAAATCAGGGTGCTGGGCAATGTCTCCGTGATGGGCTTTTTTGCAAAGTGCAAGTAGTTCAGCTGCTGCTTTGTTTCTATTAAGAAGGGTTTCTAGAGACTTAGCGCAGTAAGGGTTTAAGCACTCTTGTCGTCCACATCCCTCTGTATACTGAGAAAATGCTTTTTTGAAGTTTTCAGAAATAATTCCTTCAAGTTCTTCTTGGGACATATTATTATTCTAAGCAACTCGGTTAACTACAGTAAGTATCCCTTAAATAAAAGTCCATGTTTAGCTTTTAAATCAGAACCAAAAAAGAATAAGCATCTTTGTGCTAGGGGCAAAATCGCAGCAAGTGAAGCACTGCTGATGCGCGAGTTTTGCTAATTGAGAACTATTCCAACCCCGAGGCTCTCAGCCCAATTTATGGCAGGTCGCAAGACCTTTTCTAACTCAGCTTAAAAGAGGCTAGGCTCCATTGCTCTTAGTGGAGTCAGTGGTACCTATCTCTCTTACATTCTCATAAATAACTAAAAGTGCCTAATTTTCCTATATTATTCAGCAGCAAAAATGAAGATGAATCACCTAGATATAATGGAACTGTCGAATCTACTCCAAAATACAGAAGCTTCAAGGAAAGCCGGCCGCAAGGCCAACAAGGACACCCTACTTCGGAGTCTGTTCTTCTCAACAAAGCGCAAAAAAATGCCTCCGAAAAAAGAATACCTCCGTTGCAAACTAATCCGTGGCCACAAGAGAGCAAACCGCCAAATCGAAAAATCTATCAAGCCTACCAAAACCCTCCACAAATTCAACCCAGAAAACCCCAAAGCACAAAGTTACTGGAAGAAACTTACAGAAATTTACTTCCAAAATTATGAAACATTAGGCAACACCAGCTTGACTATCAGCGGACCTCGGACTGACGGCAAGCACAAGCGCCAATACGAAAGTTCCTACATGCACAATAGCTTCAACGAAAAGTTCTGTCAGCAGTATTTTAAAGAGGTTGCAGTCAGGAAAAGTTTCTACTACTATGTAAAACTGGTCTTTAGCGAGTTTAACCCAGAAACTCTTTGTGAAAAGTTCGAGTTCCGGTGCTGTGCAGGAGAACACTTCGAAGAATGCTACCAAAAGTGGAAGGGCATGAAACTATACATACTCAACGACATGATCCGGGATTTGGGCTGGGAGCCTTGGAGTCCTAAGTTAGAAACAAACTTGTTAGAAACTCCTGTTTCAAAGATAGAGTGCTGTTTCGAATGCAGGGACACTGACTGCACAGAAGATTTAGGAATCGACGGGGGGTTTGAGCCGAGCTGGACCAAAAGACTCAAGCACTCCAGAAGCTGCTCTGCTTTTAAAGTCCATCCTGCGTATTTAGTAAATAATTAGCTTTATGTCAGCATTTTTAAGCACTTTAATTAGGTCTTTTTTCATTGACAATGTCAACCTTCTTGGCCTTTTCAAAAGACTCAACTGCACTTTCTAAAGCACTTCTGCCTTCAAATAGTAGGCCTCTGGGTATTTTATTATCAGGACACAAACCTTTCAGCTGTACAACGATTTCGTTTTCTTTCCTTAAAGTTTTAAACATCGAAACCATTCGTGACACAGCTTTGATTTTGTTCCTGAGCTGGGTTTTCTTGGCTTCTCTCGCTTCGAGTTTGAGTTGGTTCATGCCCTCTTCTGAGATCTTGGGTGATTTGGTCTCCCCTGGGTCTGGCTTTAGCAAGCAGTAAAGCATCTCCAAGGTCTTCTCAATTACGAAAGGAGTGCTCCAGCTAAATATGTCTAGGAAGTTAGGCAGCAAGTAAGGGTGGTTTGTATAGTTGAACTGCTGGATGTTCAGTGTGTTGTTGTCAAACTTAATGATAGCGCCTTTGTTGTTGTAAACGTCACAGTAATTGGGAGCTGAAAATATAGTTATCACCATGGGAAACTCTTTGTTGCCTTTCCACTTGTGCATTTTGTACCCATCTAGTTGTGCCTCGTGCGCTCTGATCACTGAAATCAAGTCATTGCGCTTCAGAAAGCGGCTTACAGCCTCAGCTCCGTAAAAGACACTGCAGCCTCTTACTTCGTTAACTTTGTAAGTTTCAGAGAGCCTTCCATCTGCCGAGTCAACTGGATCTGACCACAGAATGTCGCAGTAAATGCCTTGTCTAGGAGGTTCGCACCTTCGTTGGATCCTGTTGATGTCTTCTAGAGTGCGTAGTTCAGGCGATATTCCTCCGTGGAGTGCTATAAACTTTTTGTTGACTACACAGGCTAAAGGCATGCAGTCGAAACTTTCCATTATGCGTTCGTAAACTTCCAAGTCGTATTTGTGTAAGCACTCGGAACGGAAGTTAAAAAAAGTTGTCATTTGGCGGCATTCGTGGTTTCCTCTAAGTAAGAAGACTTGCTGGGGGTAGTTCAGTTTAAGGGCATACAACAACAACACGCACTCAACTGAAAAAGCTCCTCTGTCTACATAGTCCCCTAGAAACAGGTACTTTCTGTTCTCTAGCGAACCTCCAATTTCGAGTAACTTCACTAAGTCGTAAAACTGTCCGTGAACATCCCCTACTATAGTGATGGGGTCGTTCAGTTGGAGCAAGTTGGGTTCTTGCCGGAAAGATCGAGTTGCCATATCTACAATGAGAAGCAAGTCCGACTTGTTAATGCGGCCTTCTTTGTAAAGGTGGTTTTTAAGAGCAGTCCAGTTAGGGTTCCCTGAAGAAAACAACAGGTTATGTTCTAGAGGCATGTGGGGTGGAGGTTTGACTGATGTAACTACTCTATCTCCTAATGGGTCATTTAAAGGCTCCATTCTTTTTATTACTGGAGTATAACTATTGACTATAACTCTGAAACTATATGTTAAAGTTAAGCATTCAGTTATAAATGGCAAAAGCTTTACTAGAACAAGGCGACAAATTGCTATCCAAAGGAAACTTGCCACAGGCACTTAAAAAATACGCCGAATCAATCAACACTGAACCAAGCATCACTGCCTTTCGCAAGCGAGCAAGTATCTACTCCAAAATCGAAAAGTACTCGGAGGCTGAAGAAGATATTAAACAAGCCATCGAACAACTCAAGTCCGTAAAGGACGCTACTGAGCGTGACAGGCAGTTTCAGGAACTAATCTCAATGCGCTACAAGCTCAAAGAACAACAAGGCAAAGTCAAAGAAGCCTTAGCAGACCTTCAAAGACTTTCACTGTCTTCCCACTACCAGTCTGAAATCACCCGGCTTGGAAAGTTGCTGCAGCCTGACCAGACAGAACTTGAACAGGAAAAAAAACAGTTTCTGGAACTCTACCGAGAAAACATGGCAGTCCAGCCTAATTCTCAGTGGCATGTCGTTAGTGCCAAGTGGTTTCAGAAGTGGCAACTCTACGTGGGGTTCTGCAGCCCTGAAGGAAACGAAGACCTTCCTTTTAATTTTGAGTTTATAAGAGGAAGGGCAGAGTACCCAGGAGTCATTGACAACACTGACATTATTGAACTGAAGCAAACTGAAATGATTGACCCTTCAATCAGTAACAACTCCTTTAACATCTGTCTCAAAAATGGAATTTCAGAGAACACAGACTACGTTTTGCTTCCTGAAGAAGCTTTTATGTACTTGTTTGAAAAGTACAAGTGCTTAAACGACATCAAAAGGTTTGCTATTGAGTTCAACGACACTATGTACCAAGTAGAAGTTTTTTTGAAGAGCGTCAGTTTTTGCTACGCCACTGAAAAAGACCTTAAGTTCGAACTAGTCAACGTAAGCAGGAAAGAAAAGGTCTCCAAAATCAAAATAGATGTCACTATGGCCAAGTCAATCAAAAAGCCAACTAGAGTCTGGAAAGTTTCAAATTCTTTGTCAGCTGAAAACTTAAGAAGACTAGTTTTGAGCCGGGAAGAAAAGTACCTAACTGGAGCTCAGGTTTTATCTGAAGACCTTACTGTTGACGACGCCGAACTCGGCGAAGAAGACATAATACTTATCGAACAAACAGTTAACGGGTTGTTTTTGCTCAAAGACAAACCTGTGAAGCCAGAAACTCAGTGCTTGAACTGCAACTCTGCCCAAGTAACTGTAAAGTGCCCTAACTGCTCCAAAGCACTTTATTGCTCAGAAAAGTGCATGGAAACCCACAAGAAAAAGCACAAAACTAGCTGCAAAAGACCTATTCGCAGACTACTGCGGTGTTTCTGCAAACAGTACTCAAAAACTGACAGTGACGAAGAAGAGCCTGCTCCAGCTCTCCAGAAAAAGCAAACAGCTAAGTCGCGCATGGGAATAACTGGACTTCAGAACTTAGGCAACACTTGCTTCATGAACTCAGCTTTGCAGTGCTTGAGTCACACTGAAGTTATCACAGAGTACTTTTTAAGCGGTAGTTACTTAAAAGACATCAACAAGTCAAACCCCTTAGGCACCAAAGGCAAGTTGGCCTCTGCTTACGCAGAAATACTTGAAAACTTATGGAGAGGAACTAGTTCTTCCTTTGCACCCTGGAAACTTAAAAAGACTTTAGCTATGTTCGCTCCTCAGTTCGTAGGTTACCAACAACACGACTCACACGAACTTTTGTGCTACTTATTAGACGGACTCCATGAAGACCTTAACACTATCATTAAAAAGCCTTACTTCGAAGAGCTCGTCACTAATGGCAAAACTGAAATTCAAATTGCAACTGAATCTTGGTACCGCCACCTGCAGCGTAACCGAAGTCTGTTCCAAAAACTTATGCATGGGCAGTACAAGTCAACTATTTACTGCCCTTACTGCAAAAACTACTCATATGTGTTTGACCCCTTCAATACACTGACGTTACCTATAGCTGAAAACTCAGAAAAGAAACTAGGCGTTTACTTCATATTTGAAAACGCAAGTGAACTTCCGAGAAAAGTCTACGCTTCAGTTTCAAACAGTTCAACAGGAGAAGACCTCAGAAGACAAGTTGCTAAGATCATGAACATAAAACAAGAAGAAGTTCTGCTAGTTTCTGTGCTTAACGACACTTTCAGAAATGTAATTGAAGACAAAGCTAACCTGCAAAGTTTTTCTAAGTGTACTATTTTTGCCTTTGAAATCAGCCCAATTACTCGGAACACCTTGCTTTTCGAAGTAACTGTTTCTCACGAAAGGAAAAAGTCTGGGAAGTTTGCTTTCCCGCGCTTAGTGCAGGTTTCTAGGTCTTCTAGTTTAGAAGATTTGCACTTAGAAGTATTCAAAAAGTTCCATGTGTACGTTAAAGACTACTCCAAACTCAAACCTAAGCACTCCCTTTACAAAAACCACTTAGAAAACCCTACTTACAAAGTTTACTTAGAAGGTAGAACTCAAAAATGCTCTGTTTGCAAAGAATTAAACTGTCCTGGCTGTCAGCTTCCTTACTCGCAAGACTCTGTGTTGGCTCTTTTTGACAAGCAACTCACAACTCTGGACTTGAGGCTTAAAGTCAACTGTGAAAGGTTGGGAGTGAACACCCAAGAAATGAACAGGTGCACAGAGTACCCTGGTCACTACTACCGAGACACTCCTCGAAGCAAAACTCCTATTGACATCAAAAAGTGCTTTGAGATGTTTAGGACCCCTGAAGAACTAGAAAAAGACAACGCTTGGTACTGTCCTACTTGCAAAACTCATGTGCAAGCTATTAAGAAGTTTGAGATTTACAAAGTGCCTCCAATCCTTGTGGTCCACCTTAAAAGGTTCAGGTCAAGAGGCTACCACAGAGAAAAACTCAACATCCCAGTTAACTTTCCTGAAAGAGAACTAGACATCAGTGAGTTTGTCATAGGCCCTGAACCTGTGCCTAAGTACGACCTGTACGCAGTGTCTAACCACTACGGAAGTTTAGGAGGAGGCCACTACACTGCTACTTGTTTCAACTCCTACCAAGAACGCTGGGTGGAGTTCAGCGACTCTAATACCAGTACTGCTCGCGAAATTTCTCCTACAGCTTCTTACTTGCTTTTTTACAAAGCAAACAACATCCAAGAACTGCTTGAAGCTTAATGTTATTTAATTGATTACACTTAATTAAGACTCACATTATGGTGCACTCAACTTCTTGGCCTGGGTGAGTTGCTGTCAAGCCTATGGTTTGGAAAACTTGAGTGTAGAGTTCGTTGAGTTCTCTAGTTTGTCTGAGCAGGTCTTTGTAGTTCCGGCCTTTTTCAGTGTTGTTCATTTCAGGAGCTACTTTTCCAAGTGAGTTCAAGACTCCGGACTCTCCTAAGCTTTTGGGAGTCTCTTTGCTTTCTATTTCGTAGTACTTCATTTTCAGTTCAAAAGAACGATTGACCTTTTTGTGGAGCACCATTTGGAAGTACTCCTTAGGGACTTCGACTTCTGAGATTGCTTGCTTGTCGAACTTAAGACACTTGTCTAGGTACTCCTTTGCGTGGTTATTTTTTCCAAGCAGAAGTTTCCTTGCCATGATCTTTGAAATTAAAAAGTGGGGGTAGGAAGGGGAAAGGATCTTTTGGTAAACTGAGTTCAGTATTTGTGTGTGCATCCACTCACAGTAAAACTGGAGTCTATAGTAGTTTATAATAGGTTTTAAGGATTTGTATATGTAACTTAGTTCTTGCTGATCCACTCCTGAACAGCAAGCTTTGATTTCAGATGCTGCAAACAAAACCAAAAAGTGGAAGTGCTCCTGGGAAAAATAACCACTTAAAGGGTCGTAAGAGTGCTCTTCAGGAAGGTAAATCCGAAACTCCTCCCCTGTTCGGTGCTTCACTAAAACATACCCGAAGTACTTCAAGCCATAGCAAACTGACTTTTCTTCTTTGAAAACAGCTGAAACCCAACTAACGCTTCTTTTAGCTTTGGCTTTTGAAAGAGTAGAGCTATCAGTGTACTCGAAGAAAAAATCATCAGCTGTCACTTGGTAGAGACCTGGAATTAAGTCGTAACTGAAGTCCAGCAACTCCCGCGGAGTGAACCTGTCAGTTGTAGAGTGAGACTCACTTTCTGATAGTTTGCGCACGTGACTAGTTCTGTAGTCAGTGTTGGTGGAGTTCGGCGATATACAATGCTCCATATTTAGCTTTATTGTTGGCATTAAGCCTTCTTAAAATTACTTCTACACTTATTTATTTGCCATCATGTCTAATTCCAGTGCAATCGAGTAGTCAGAAATAGCTTTGTCTAGCTGGCCTATACTGTCCAAACAACACCCTCTGTTGAAGTAAGCATTGGCGTTTTCAGAGTCCAGTTCTAACACTCGAGTAAAGTCAGCAATGGCTTTTTCGTACTCCCCCACTCTTTCGTAGGAAATGCCTCTGTTGTGTAAAGCGTGCACGTTGTCAGCTTGGATCTTCAGCACTTCGCTGTAGTCACTAATTGCTCCTTTGTAGTTGCACAGCTTTGCGTAACAGTAAGCCCGGTTGTTAAGTGCTTTCACAGGCTCTCCTTCGTACTCAAGTTCTTTGGTGTAGTCTTCAATAGCTTTTTCGAACTCTTCGAGTTTGCGCCAAGACAACCCTCGGTTAGCATAAATTATGGGGTTGTAGGGGTCATACTCCAAAGCCTGTGAAAAGTCTTGAAGGGCTTCTTGGTACATTCCCATGTTTTTCAAACAACATCCTCTGTTGTGCCAGTAAACTGAATTTTCTGAGTCTAAGTCTATGCTTGTGGTGAAGTCTTGAAGGGCGTCGTCGTGGTGAGAGAGCCTGTCTAGCACAAGGCCTCTTCCGTTGTATGAAGGAGCGTAGTTAGGGTCTATGTCCAGTACTTGGTTGAAGCATTCCAAGGCTTTGTTAAGACTCCCTGTTTTTTCGTGAAGCATTCCTAAGTGGTGCAAGGCGTTGACATTGTTTGGTTGGATTTTAAGGGAGTCTGAATAGTCCCTTTCAGCTTCTTTAGTTTTGCTTAGTTTTTCCCAGCAAAAAGCTCTGTTGTAAAGGGCTTTGAAGTGGTTGGAGTCTATTTTAAGCGCTTGCGTGTAGTCTTTAATAGCCTTTTGGTACTCCCTTAACTTTCTATAAGCAAACCCTCTGTTATGGTAAAAGTCAGCTTTGCCCGGTTCGATTTCTATAGCTTTTGAAAAGTCCTCTACAGCTAGTTCAAAGTCACCTCTCCTGTCAAAAGAAATTCCTCTGTTATAGTAAGCAAAAGCGTTTCGAGGGTCCAAAGCAATGGCACCTGAGTAGTCTCTGATGGCGTTGTCAAATTCTCCCAACTTGTCGTAGGCAAAAGCTCTATTGAACAAAGCTTTGAAGTGTTTGGGGTTCACAGAAATGGCTTTGGAGTAGAGTTCTATGGCCTTTTCAAAGTCGCCTTGCTGGCGAGCAGAGTAGCCTTGGGAGTGGTACCATTCAGCTTCTTTAACGCTTTTTTCAGAAACACTAACTTGTGACGCATTAGAAATCAGTGAAAGGTTAGAAGCGTTGTAGGGTTGTTTTTTTTTGGGTTCAGGGAGCTTTCTAGTGTTGGTTTCTGGAGCTAGCATTGCTAAGTGACTTTCTTTGAGTGTGTCGTCAGGACTAGAAAACTTAGGTCCTTTTAGGGTTGAGAGCCTGCCTTCTTGATCCTTTTCGAGAGCCATAGAGTAGTCTTCAATCGCTTGAGCAAAGTTCCCTTTGCGGTTTTGGCAAGCTGCCCTTGCGTAAGCTGCGTTGATGTGGTTGGGGTCTAGTTCTAGTACCTTTGAAAAGTCCAAAATGCTTTTGTCGATTTCATTGAGTTTGTCGTAAGCACAGCCTCTGAGGTAGTAAGCTCCTACGTGGTTAGGTTGGATCTTAATGAGTTCTTCGCAGTCTTGCATGGCTTCTTGAAACAAGCCTTTTTTCATTAAGTTCGAAGCCCTCATGTAAAGTGCTTTTAAGTGATTAGGGTTCGAAGAAAGTTTTTTGGAACAAATAGAAATAAGGTTTTCCACATCGTTGTACCTTTGTTCAGGCTTGCGGCCGTGTCCGCGCCTTCTCAACAAAGCATCTTTTAAAAGTTCAGTTTCCAATTCATCAGACATTTTTAAATGCTAATTTCATTCCGACGATTATTAAGGTTACTCGGCTAGTAAGTTCTGTGCAGTAGCAACGTGTTGCTCAGCTTGGGTCCAGTCTTCAGTAGAGGTGAGTTCTTGGTTAGTGTCGTTTTCTTTCATGAAGTTCCTAACGTCTTCAAGGGCTTCGCCAAGTCTTTTGCGGGTGTTGGGTAGCATACTGATGGTTTCTTGAAGGACTTCTTCTTGTTTCTTGATAGTGTAGTCACTTTCTCCTTGATCTTTAAGTTTAGCAATCCTTTCGCGGTCCTTTTTGATTTCTTTTTCGTAGGATTCGTACTCCCGAGCAATTCTTCTGACGATGCCTGACTTTATTTTGAGTTGTTTTACAAGGTCTGCTTCCATTTTATTATATGGGTATTAAATTATGCCACGTGAATTAATAACAGTGCAAGTGGGCCAGTGCGGAAACCAAGTTGCCACTAGGTTCTGGGAACTAGCTTTGCGGGAGCATTCTACTTTTAACAAGTCAGGAGTGTTTGACGAACCTCTTTCTTCTTTTTTCCGAAACGTGGATCCGCGGTACGCCGACCCTTTAAACATCCCTGTAGGCAACCCCATCAACACTCTTAAAGCTCGCTCTGTAGTTGTGGACATGGAAGAAGGAGTCATCAACCAGTTACTCAAAAGCGAACTTTCAGAACTCTTTGACACGCAGCAGTTCATTAGTGACGTTTCGGGCGCAGGGAACAACTGGGCAGTTGGGCACTTTGAATACGGCGAAAGGTACAGATGGGAAATATCAGAAAAAGTCAGGAGGAGTGTAGAGCACTGCGATGCTTTACAGAGTTTCTTCTTAATGCACAGCATGGGAGGAGGCACTGGAAGCGGAGTAGGCACTTTTATTTTGAAGCTACTTGAAGAAGAGTATCCTGAAGTGTTTAGGTTTTCCACAGTAGTGTACCCAGAAGATGACGTAGTAACTGGGCCCTACAACTCAGTACTAGCAATGAAAGAACTTACAGAACACGCAGACTGCGTGCTACCTGTGGACAACCAAGCGCTTATGGACATCCTTGCTAAGATCGAAACTAGCCGTCAAAGAGTCAAAGACGTCAAAGACGACGTGGCAGACTTAACCAACGACAAAAGAAAAGCCTTTGACAAAATGAACAACATCATTGCCCACATGCTCAACAACTTAACTTGCTCAATGCGCTTCGAAGGCATGCTTAACGTGGACTTGAACGAAATCACTATGAACTTAGTGCCTTTTCCAGGAATGCCTTACTTGATGTCAAGTATTTCCCCGCTTTACTCAGTGCTTGACGTGAAGCTAGAGCCTAGGAGACTAGACCAAATATTCACAGACGTGTTTAACAAAGACTTTCAGCTGCTGAAAGTAGACCCCAAGCACTCCATATACATGGCTTGTGGACTCATCCTAAGAGGAGATGCCAAGATATCAGACATCCACCGGAACGTGAACCGACTCAGGCCTGGACTCAAGATGATTCACTGGAACCAAGAAGGCTTCAAAGTAGGGCTTTGCAACGTAGCGCCGTCTGGAATGCCCTACTCGCTTTTGTGCTTAGCTAACAACTCAGCAATCAGGACACAGTTTGGAAGGATCAAACAGCAGTTTTTGCGACTAAGCAAAAGAAAAGCACACATGTACCACTACACCAAGTACATGGAAGCAAGTGTCTTCAACGAAGCACTCGAAAGCTTAGAAGACTTAATGGAAAGATATGCTGGCGTGGAGCAGCCTTTCCAAAATCCCCTTAAAGAAAGAATCCAACCAGTTGTTTAATTAGTTACAAGTTATAAGGCTGAATTGAGAACCCCCTCATTCTTAAGTTTTCTTGGAGTTCAGGACTAGGCATAACTTCGCAGTCCACTTCTTTTTGGGAGTAGTTAGCAATGCTTTTCAGAGACCCTGAAAGAGGACTGAGTATTTTGGAGTACTCGTAGGGTTTGTGTCTACTAGCTTTGTCTAGCATAGCACTGACTACTACGCTTTCTGCTTCTCCAGGTAAGTACTGGCCTACGCTTGTTTTCTGGGGTTGTTCTTCAGAGAACTTTGCGGCTTTTTTGTGTATGTTTTTCTTTTCTAGCATTTGGATGCGTTCGCTTAGTTGGGACCCGTAGTCTTTAAAGTGGATGTGGGGTTTTTCTTGAACAGGTTCTTTGTCTAGTTCAGAAATGGACATTGGTTGGTGTTGAGGTTCTTTAAATTCGAGTTGGTTTAGTCTTTGTTCAATGTGACTTAAGTCTGGTTTTTCAGAGGTTTCTAGAGTGAGTATTCTGTTTTGTAAGTTCTTTAAAGAGTTAAAAAAGCTTTCTTTAAGTGCTTCTTGTTCTGAAGTTTCCCAGAGTTTTGTTTCTAGAGCTTTAAGTTTGGCTTTGAATTCTTGCTGGATGCTTTTGGTGAGTGATTTGAGTTCAGAGATTTCTTCGTCTTTGGAGTGAAGGTTGTCTATTCTTTTCTGGAGTTCTTTGTATGAGCTTTGTTGGTACTCTTTGGCAGTTTTGATTGCTTGTTCTGTTTTCAAAGTGTTTTGGTTTGACTTTCTTAAGTTCTGAACTGACTTTTGGAGCACTGCTATTTGGGCTTGTAAGGTTTCCATTTCTTGGGACATGTTTTGCTGTTTCTGAGTGAGATGGGAGCCTTCTTGTCTAGTTAGGAATTGGTCTTGTAGACTTTGAACTTTTTGGTCCCAGCCGTACTGGCTTTTGTCTGCTTTGATAGAAACGTCTCCTATGAACTCTCTTAGCTCGTAAATTTCGTTTCCGAGTTCTTCAAAAAGTTTTACTTTTCCAGTTTCTTTTCTTTCGAGTTTTTTGATTCGGTTTTCGAGGGTTTCTTGGTCGTTTTCTTGGAAGTCTTTTTGTAGTTTATTGATTTTTTGATTAGTTTTAGATAGTTCTTCTGTGAATTCTTGGATGTCCTTTTCATGAGAAGTAAACTTACTTTCGACTTTATCGAGTTTTTCTAAAACTTGCTTCATAGAGTTTTCTAAGTTTTCTATTTTCAAGCTTAAATTTTCATACTTGCCAAAAGAAACTTCTTGTTTGTCCTCTTCGTTGCTGTCTGAGTAAGCTAGTTTGCAAGACTCCATTAAGGAACTAACTGACTTGTCATCTTCAGGAAGCGACCCGTAAGCTTGGGCTATGAACTCCTCTTCTTTTTGCTCAAAAGAAAAATTAGGAGTTCTCTCTGCCGAAGGAATCCTTAAGTCAGGCCAGAGGTCTTCAGAGAACTCTTTGGTTTGTGCTGGAAGTTTGTTGTTGTAACTAAGCCACTCGTTGGCTTTCAAGGCTCTAAGTATTCCGTAAAGCGGAGAGTCTTCTTTTACAGTGCTCCAGTTGATTTCAGGAGCTTTTATCTTTTGGAGAGTTCGGTTGTGCTTAACTATAGAAGTTTCGATGTCTTGTAAGGGCAAGTTGTAAGAAGGGTCGATGTTAATGCTTATTGAAGTGATAGAAGAGTACCTGAGCACAAAAGCCAGTTTGATTTCAAGGGCTTCTTGCTTTGTTAAGTTGCTGCTGGAAGCTCCACTGAGTTCTACTCCTTGGATCCCTAAGTGCTTCAAAGTGGTGTTTTCTACCAAAGCATCCAGCACTGAAATAACTGTTTCGAACTTTAAAGGGTTGTCTGAAACTTCTAAGCTCTGTAGGGTCTTGTTTTTGTCAAGTAAAGTTGCAAGTGGGGCACTTTCTATTAAGTTGCAAGAAAGGTCTAGAGACTCAAGGGTTCGGTTGGTTTCAACTGAGGACAAAAACTCAGTAAGGGAGTTGTCATGTATGTTGTTATCTGAAAGGTCTAAGTGCTTTAAAGACTTGTTAATTGCTAGTGCTTCTCCTAGTTCGGCTAAACTTTCTGAGTCCGTGAAGATGCTTGAACTCAAAGTAAGCTTGGAAAGGTTGTTGTTGGCCCTCAAAGCGTTGGTTAGAGACCTTACAGCGTTGATTGAAAGTTTTTGGCCCTTAATAGTAACTACTTGCAAAGACTTAACGCCTTCTTGTAAGATAGTTCCAATGCCTACTAAGTCAGCTTCTTTTAAAAGTTTGTGAGCAGAAACAATTAAGTTGTCTTTGTTTTGTTCTAAAACACTCAGCACTTCTGGCAGGGGCTCGCAGCCCTTTGCTCTGCATAAGTCTGAGTAGTAAGTTAAGTCCTCCATGCTTATAATTATTGAGTTAACTGAAATTCTTTCTGGATCAGCACTTGCAAAGTAGGGTGGTAGAAACTCTGACACATAGTCAGGATTTCGTTTGCTAGGTAACTCAGGCCTTTTTTAAACATTTCTCTGAAAAGAGGTCTGACGTACTTCATTCTTCCCATTGAAGTTAAGAACTCTTTTATTTGTTCGTAGTACTCTTCAGCCCGCAGGTCTATTACAAGCAGTAGCCACTTCATTTTGATTTCTGAGTTGTGTGTGTACACAAAGGAGTAAGTCTCCCCCATTTGAAGGAAGTAAGGTTCGGGGGCCAGCAGCACGTGCTCTAAAAAGGCTACTATCTGTTCTGAATGCCAGCCTTCAATGTCAGAGGGGTCAGGCACGTACTCAGGGTCCCTCCACTTGTTGTAAAGCGAATTCACGCTTTCTAGTAAAGACACATCGAAGTCAGGGATGACTGGGGGCATGCCTGTTCCTTGGAGCCACTCTTTCCAGTCAACTTCTACACTCTGGAACTTACTAGCAAAGAAACTCTGGAAGTCTTTGGAAACTATAGACCTGCCTTTGTACTTCTCGAAGTACTCTTTTAAAAAGTCCAAAAAGACTTCTTCTCCCACCAAACTTTCTAAGTGTCTTAGAAATATCGACCCTTTTTCGTAAGGAATGCAAGAAAAGGCGTCGTCTGGGTCAATGTCTTCTAGACTAGGGTTCAGTTTAGTGAAGTTGTGGTCTTCCCCAAACACCTGGATGGCCTTTTCTAAGCTCTTGATCCCGTTGAGCGCGTTCAAGTCAGCTAATCCTATTCCGTAAAGCTTTTTAATGATTTTCCTTTCAATGTAAACAGTAAAGCCTTCATTCAACCAAAAGTGCTCCCAAGTCGCGTTAGTTACTCCGTTTCCTGTCCAACTATGAGCGATTTCATGGGCAATCACTGAAGTTAAAGACCTATCCCCAGCCAAGATAGTCGGAGTCAAAAACACCAAGGAAGGATTTTCCATTCCTCCAAAAGGAAACGAAGGAGGCAGCAGCAAAATATCTAGTTTGCCCCAAAAGTAAGGAGTCACTAGTTCCTCAGCTGTTCTTAAAAAACTTTCAGTCTCGCCAAACTCGTAAGCAGCACTTTCTAGCAAAATAGGTTCAGTGTACAAAGTAGACCTGGGACCTATTTTCTGGGACTCAATGTTGCCTATAGCAAAAGCAACCAAATAAGAAGGCACTGGCACTTTTTGAACGTAGTAGTAAGTAACGTAGCCTGGAACTCTGCTGCGCTCCTTTTTGTACTCGCCTGCACAAACAGCAACTAAAGGAGGCTTGACTGAAATTCTGTACTCTATTGTGAACTTGACTCCTGGACTGTCTTGCACAGGAATCATAGTTCTGCAATGGATGGGTTCACACTGAGTATAGCAAAACGGGTAGTTTTTGCCTGCGGTCTGAGTTCTTTCTAAGAACTGCACTGCCGTGCACTTTTCAGTAGTTTTGAAGTTGATTGTAACTGTGGTTTTTTCGCCTTTCTGAAGAGGCTCTAAAAGGTTAAGCACTAAACTGCCCCCTAAGGCTTCAGACCAGTCCCCATAACTAGTTTTAGCTACATTCGGGACCGAAAGGATTTCTATGTGTTTGATGTCCAGCACTACCTTTGTCACTCCGTTTTCACGTGCTTTAAGGGTGTAAGTGACCCTTCCGTCAAAAGTCCGTGAAAGAAAGTCTGAAGTTAACTCTATAACAGCGTGGGTGATTACAATTTCTTTTGTGTTAGAAAAAGAAGAGCAATCTTCCATTGTAATAATTCAGTATAACTTAATAAATCAGAACTTATGTCAGAAGAGCATAAAGAACTCTTAAGTGATTCTGAAGCACCCAGTGACTCAGAGAGCAGCAGCACTTCAGGCCAATCGCTTATAAACATTGACTTAGAAGACGAAGAAATCGAAGTCCAAGAAACAAAACCCCAAAAGAAGAAACTAAGACAGGCCAACACTCCAAAAGAAGCTTTGTTCCTCGACAAAGCAATTAGCTTCCTCAAAAACATCCACACAGGAACTTCAGAAGAAAACACTGAAGAGCCCTCGCAAAATGTGTCTTGGGACGAAAAAAGCAAGTACAGAAAGAAGTCAGAACTTGAAAGTCCTACTGGAAACCTTAAACTTTGTGAAACCGAAAGCTGGCTCTCCCCCGGAGGCACCGTTAAAAAGTCTTACAAGTCCTGCATTGACTCTCAAAGTCCCCACACAGTTAAGTACTCCTTCATCAACCTAAACGACTACCCCTCTTACATAAAGAACAGCCCTATCAAAGACCAACTCAACTCTGAATTCCGCAGGGAAAACCCTTTCCTCGACCACAAACTAACTCTAAGCAAACTTGTGAACTTAAGAGAAGACCTTATTCAAAAGGTCTGCAAGGAGTGCGAAGTAGAAGCTTGCACCCTTGCAATTGCTTTTTCGTGCTTCGACACTTTACTTAAAATGAACCTTATAACCAAAAACAACCGCAAACTTTACGCTGGAGTGTGTGTGTTGCTGGCTTTTAAGTTCAACGAAGAAACTCACTTAGAAGAAGCCAAGCAAAAAAAGCAGCAACTCATGCGTGCTTTGTATGAAGCTGACAAGTATGATATGCTTACACCTCATTACTTACACAGTGCAGAGTTTGAAGTTTACTTTTACTTAGGGTTTAATCTGCACTTAAAACTAGAAGTGTTCCAAGAAAACTTCCAGCATATCCTAGCAAGACTGAGAGTCAGTAGTAAGGAGTATCTGGGCAAGAAGTGTATAAATAAACCAAATGTATAAACATGGAAAAACTCTCTGTTCGAAAGAAACTTGCTGAGTTAGAGTCGGTGACTGAAGATCTTAAGTATCAAATGCGTAAGTTCAAAAGAACCATTGCTAACACCCAGTTTGAAATCAAGCAACTCAGTAACTGTGTGGAACTAGACACTGAAGCTTTGCCTAAGGTTCCTGAACTAGTCCTTGAAGAAACTCAAAACCAGTTCAAAAGTCACTTTGCAAGTCAAAAAGCAGACTTTCAGTTTCTCAAAAAACAAGTTTTACAACTGAACCACGAAAAAACCAGCATTGAACAACAAGTCCAAGAAAAAACCACACATCTAGAACTCCTAAGTGAAGCTGTTGGAAAGAAGTATCCCAGTTAACTTAATAGGTATTAATGTAAGCAATACTCCATAAGTACTATAAATAATGCACCCATCCGAGCACTACGGATTTTCGCTTTCACCAGAAAATTTAGAAAAGTTACAGTCTAAGCCCAACGAAGAGTCGCTTTTAACTAAGTTCCTTAGAGAAGTGCGCAGACAGGAAAATCCAGGCTATGCTTCTCCAGATCGCCCTAGATCTCCGGGTTTATTTAAACGCATAGGAAGTGCTACAACTTTAAAGTCCATCTACGTAGACTCCCCTGCTTCTGAAGTACGCACTCCACTCCACGAGACAGTTGAGTCCTGCGCTACAGATTTGCATCAGTTAGAAGCCGCTCGCAGACAAGCAATGAAAAAACCTGTAAGGTTTACATAGGTTTACTTCAACGTGTTGATAGCAGGAAACTCAGGATTAGGGAAGTCTTCGTTCATCAATACTTTTTTAAGTGTCAAATTCAACAGGTTCGTGCCTGAGTTTGTGGGGGATCAGAACCTTAAGTCTACACACTCCATCAAACATAACACAGTCACAAAAACTGAAGGGGACATTAAACTTGAACTAGACATGGTTGACACTCCAGGCTACGGAAAATACGCTTCTATCGAAAATTGGTTAGACATGATACTAGAGTTCGTGCTGTCCCAGGCACTTATATATAAACAGGACAAAAAGTCCTTTCCTAAAGCTCAAGTCCGCGACTCACGCGTGCACCTATGTCTTTTTTTCATAGAAGGTTCTCAGTGCAACACCAAAGACTTGTTTGTGATGTACAACTTACAGAAGTACGTTTGTATCATTCCTATACTTGCAAAGGCTGACACTTTCACAACTGCTGAGCTCTTGCAAGCCAAAGACAACATTTTGCGCCAAGCACTTCAAACCAAAATTGAGTTTTTTAACTGTGAAGAGTGTTTGAAGGAGCACTGCACTAAACTTTACAAAACTCCCCTTGCTCCTTCTCCGCCGTTTTCAGTGATTTCAGACGTCACTCTTATTGAAGACAAAGACGAAATATTCTATGGACGCAGGTGCAGTCGGGGAGTTTGCGATATAAACGACTTAGAGTTTTCGGACTTTTTGTTGCTCAAAAATTACTTGCTGGGGTACTTCTTAGTGCCTGCGGTGGAAGAAACCAAAGTCAAAGCCCGACGCATGCTTAAAAAGTATAAGAAAAAACTTGAACACCAAAAGCGAAGTAGTAACTCCAAAAAAAAGCAAGCTCGGAAAAAAAGCTTTGCTAAGTTGATGTTTGGAGTAGTTGAGAAGATCGTCACAGGGTACTTTGTAAGATAATGTTAAATAGCTTAATTATGCTAAGGCAGCCTTAGGCTGGTCTAGTTGTTTAAGGGCGTTAAGCAGTTTAGAGCAGAGTTCTTGTGGGTTTTCAATGTACAAGTGGTGTCCTGAATTAGACACATGTTCAACTATCACTTTACACTCGTTCACTTCCACGTTTTGGGCTGCTCCTTCTGGGTCCATCCAGTCTCTGTCTCCGTACATAAACACCACTGGAATGCTAGTTAGTCTTTCACACAAGGGCTTTTGGGCCCAGCCGCCTAACTTGAGCACCTTAGTAAGTCCATACTCGCCGCTTCCAGGATACAAGTTAACTTGTTCTAAGTACTTTACAAGTAGTTCGGATTCTTCCTCTGTAAGTGTAGTCATTCTTCTTTTCACATACCACTTGACCAACCTACCTGACAAAGGCCCTACTTGTCTTAAAAACCCTGCCATAGTGGTATTTTTGTTCCAGAAATATATCATCAATTTCCCTAAAGGTCTTGCGTACCAAGGCATTTGCTTAATTCTGTCGTAAATATTGTAGTCTGGAGGAGCCCTAGGTACACCTATAGGACTCAGCATAACTAGCTTAGTAACGTTTTGAGGGTACTTTTCTACATAGCACCCTGCAATGTATCCCCCGAAAGAGTGGCCTGCTAGAACCATGGTTTCGATTCCTAAGTTTTCTCTGCACCTTTCAATAGGTTCAACAAAAAACTCTTCAGCTTCTTCACAAGTAACAGAAGTAAAGAAAGGCCTGCTAGAACGTCCCATCCCCATAAGATCAATACAGAACACCCTGTACTCCCTGCACAGAGGCTCGAGCATCTTGAAGAATATGATAGAAGTTCCCAGAAATCCATGCAGTAACACCAGTGGGGGCAGTGACTCTTCTCCACAGACCAAGCAAAAGGCCAGTTTGGTTTCTTGATCGTTTGCAGGAATGTACCTGGACTCCACCGGAACTCCTGCCATGTCCATGAGCCCTTTTTCCGCTTCGTCCAAAACTTCTTTTGATAAACGCGACCACTTCACCATTATATGATTAATTAAGTTAAGACGAAGGCTTGTTTTTCGAAAGTAACTCTTGAAGTCTCTGCAAGTTAGCAATGAGTTGTGGGCTGGGATTGGGCTTGGGGGCTTTTGGCGGGGGTTGGAAAGGCGCAGCTTGTACACTCCGAGTGTTATTGTAAGACCGGGTGAACTGGGGGAATGGGTCTTCCCTCTCAGCCATCCAGGAGCCTAACTGGATGTCTGCAGACATAAACTTGGTGACTAAGTTTATAAAAGAGTACCCTCCAAAACCCTTTCTGTCTCCTGATCTAAAAATAATGTTGTCAATTTCGTTTTTGGGGTCTACTGCTCCAGGTAGCTTTTGTGAACTATGTAGGGACTTCTGTGGGTTTTCAATGATGTTCATTTGGGTTTTCTTCCCTGGAGGTAGTTTGTACTTGGGGTTCTTAGGAGTGGTTCCTTTTAGAACTACTCTAAGGTTGGTTTGTTTTTGGGCAAACATTAGAGTTTCTCCTAAACTGTTTCTGAGTTTTTCTTCTTCAGAAAGCCTCTCTTCTTTGGCCTCAATAGCGTTTAGAAGTCTTTTTTCTTCTATGAAGGGCAAAAGCATTACTCCTTGCCAAGCAAACCTTTTGCCGTTTTTGTCGAGTTTGAAGTCACAGGGGTAGAAGTCTATGATCTCACTAGCAGGCTCTGTAACTAGTTCTTTGAGCGGGTCGGGCAGTGCAAAGGCGCTTTCAGGCGGCAGAACTGAAAGCAACTGAGAAAAAGGCTTAAAAGGTTTTCCAATGTCAAACTTCAGTTGAAGAAGGTGCGAGTTGTACAAGTCAGAAGCAAAAGGTGCATAGTGGAAGGGGTAGAACCATCCCCAAGACTGGCACCCACTGTAGTAGTACTCGAAGACCCAGCACAGTCCTTCAACATAACTGTGGTGAATTCTTTGTCTGAACTCTTCTAATTCTGAGCCCGACACTTTGAACTTTTCGTTGTAGTACCTGCGCTTCCACCCCTCTTCGCCTAACCTAATAGTGTCCTGATCCTCTAGTACTTCTTCAACCACTCTTTCAGCAATCTGAATGTTTTTTCCTTCTTCTGTGTCGACTCTTTTGCGCTTCACTGGTTGCCTTCTTTGCTTGAAGTAGTCTTCACGTGCTTGCTTCTGCTTGAAAAACTCTTCTTCAATCCTAGCTAGTTCTGCAAAGATAATGTCTATTCTATACAAAACTACTTTTCCGTTCTCAGTCAAGTACCCCCCTAGACGGTGGAATATTTTACTGTAAAGGTAAATCAGTCCGTCTATAGCTCCGTCTCTAATGTTCAGAGAAGGCAAGTGGGGCAAGAAGTCGTTCCCCACAAAGAAGCACAGAAACACAAAGTCGTCAATAATTCTTTCGAAGTCGTAGTGTGGAAACTTAGTTAGATCTCCAAACTCGTAGTACAGGTACTCCCTTAAAACTGGAACTTTTAAAAACTGAAACTTGCACTTTTCAACTATTGGGGCTTGCTCGTCAAAGTTCCCTGACTTTTCTTTGGCTTTTCCCATGCAAGAATAGTCAAAGTGTCCTTGCTGCCCACAAATCCTGCAAGTCACTTTTTGGAAGTCCATTACGTTTTCTCTGATGATGTAGAAGTGGGCTTCGTGAGTAATTAAACTCAGCATGATCAAGTCAGCGTCAGCTCCGTAAATACAGTGCTTGGTGTTCGGGTTGTATCCAGGCTGGGTTCTCTGGACTCGCACGAACTCTAAGAGTTTATGCTCGCCTTCACCGGGAACGTTTGAGTCAGAAAACACTACTGTTAAGTTCTTCCACTCGTTTTCGAGTTTTTGGACAATCCACTCATGCAAGGCTTCAGCTAGTCTGTGCATAAAAGGAGTTCCTGGAGTGATCACGTTTGAGTCAAACTTGTAACTAGACTTTGTTTCTTGGACAGGCTTTTCGCGCTCTTCTTGGACTTTCCGGTAGCGGCGGGCTCTTTGCTGGTTCATTTTAGCTCTAGGAGCAACTCCGTCAATAGCCATGTAAACCAGGTTGTGAGGTTTGACTATTCTGACTAGTTGCTCTACGTATTCAAATATGTTTTGGAACATTTGGGACTCAGACTGGGGCTTTTCACCATCAGGAGGATTGCAGCAAGGATGAATAATCCCGTTCATGTCTAGGTAAAGGTTGTCTATTTTTGGAACTTCGGACTGAGTTTTGGACTCTTTTGCGTCAACTACGCATTTGGGATAACGCAGTGTTATCCATCTAAAGAAAGTCGGTACTCCCATTTCAAGTTTTTAATTAATCTTGAGTTAAATATTATAAAGTGTTAATTGGTGTTTTGAAGTAAACTACTCCGTTGCTTTCAGGTTCAGGCAAGGCTCCGTTCCTCAGGTTGACCTGCAGACTTTGAGTGATTAGTCTTGGAAGTTTTAAGTTTGCATCTCTGCTTTCTCTCCACTTAACAAAGTCTTCTTTCTTGGTGTTCTTGTTTAGCTGGGCGTTGTTGTACTTTGACTCTCCAATGGTCGTTTCCCACTTGTACTCTCTGCCTCCAGGACCATAATCATGACCTACAAACACTCTGTATTCTTCAGGCAGGCTGTAGATCTTCATTATTGAGTCGTAAAGTGTAGAGGCTGATCCATTCGGAAAGTCGCATCTAGCTGTTCCAAAGTCGGGCATGAAAAGAGTATCTCCAGTAAACACCGAGTCCCCTATGATGTAGACCATACAAGCAGGAGTATGGCCTTGGGAGTTAATTGCTTTGAGGTGGAGCTTTCCAATGCTAAACTCTTCTCCATCGTGGATTAGTTTATCAAACTGAGAACCATCACAAGCAATGTCAATGTTGAAAATCTTGGCAAAAGTTGACTGGACCAATGTAATGTTGGAACCTATTGCAGTGACTGCTTGTGGAAAAGCCTTTTTAATGACCCTTGCTCCTGTTAAGTGGTCAGCGTGCACGTGGGTCTCCATGATGTACTTAAGGTCTAAGTTTTGGTTTTTGAGTTTAGAAATGACTTGGTCAGCGTGTTCAGTGGTTGTTTTTAAGGCGATTGAATCAAAGTTTAGCACAGAATCAATCACTGAAGCACTGCCTGTTTCTGGACAAGACACTATGTAGCAGCAAGTATTAGTGTCAGGCTCAAACACACACTCTACGTTAGGTCTGATCGAAGAGCTAAAATTCCTTGTGAGTTTTGAGGTAGAAACTTTGAACAACGATCTGAAGGCCATCATTTTTAGTTTTCAAAGTGAAAAAAGCTTAAATTTCTTATAACTAATGACTAAGCAACGCTTGAGTGAACTTATTACGTAGTTTCAGAACTATTTGAAATGGGCAATTTTTATGACTGAAAATAAATGTTATTGAGGTACTACAAAGGACCAGAAGGAAAAAGAATTTACACTCTTAAAGAAGAAAGCCCAAGTGGAGCTTGTACACAGTCCGCACACCCTGCAAAGTTCTCTCCCGACGATCCTTTTTCACAAGAACGCATTCTTTGCAAAAAGCGATTTAATCTGCTGTTGACTCAAACTCCAGGTCTAGAGCTCTAAGTAAGGCTAAGAATATTAAGTTAGTTATCTGTGATTACTGCTGGGTTTTTTGAGATTCTTTGGATTCTTTGGACTCTTGGGGTTTTTCAGCCTTAGGTGTTTCAGGTTTCTTTTGTTCTTCAGTTTTGGGTGCTTCAGGTTTCTTTTGTTCTTCAACCTTAGGTGTTTCAGGCTTCTTTTGTTCTTCAACCTTAGGTGTTTCGGGCTTCTTTTGTTCTTCAGTTTTGGGTGCTTCGGGTTTCTTTTGTTCTTCAGTTTTGGGTGCTTCAGGTTTCTTTTGTTCTTCAGCCTTAGGTGCTTCAGGTTTCTTTTGTTCTTCAGCCTTAGGTGCTTCTTGGTCACTAATCACTTCCTGTTGCTCAGCTTTAGGTGGTTTTTGTTCTTCAACAGTCTCTTCAGTGATTTCTTGGACCTTGGGCTCATTTAGAATAACCTCTTCTTCAGGAGTGTTATCAACAGGGTTTTCAATCATAGGATCTTTAACCTCTTCAATAAGAGGACCTTCTTCATAAATTTTGTTGAGTCTTTCTTTTTCGTCTTCAGGCAAAGAGTCCTGCATGATCTTCTGCATGTTTTGACTGAATTCCTGCTCAACCACAACCATCTTTTGCATGAAACCCCCGTCATTCTTGAACTTCTGAATGGCGTTGTGTAGCAAAATGCCTGCAGGTTCTTCGTGCTTGGTCAGTCCGTACTTTTCAAAAATTTTGTATTTAGCTGCTTCTCCGTCAGCTTCCATTTGCTGAGTAGCTTTCATGAAAGACTCGCTGTAAGGAGAAGGCTGGATGCCCATAGCTTTGAGTTCAGCTACTTTTTTGTAAGTAGTGTATAAAGTAGCGTCGTACATTTCTTTAAGGATCTTTATGACAAGGTCAGGTGTGATGTAGTCAGGAAGGGTAGAGCTGATCTGGGGAGCCACTCCTTTGTAAGCGTTGTCCATGTTGGTTTTCATGCTTTCCATGAGACTTTTGATTTCTGGGTCTCCTCTGTAAAGCACCTCGCAGGCATACTTAAAGGACTTTTCGTCAGTGCCGTGCTTTTGGTAAACTTTCATCTCTGCCCTGCGCATTTGGCCACTGATGGGGCTTTGTGTGGAAAGCAGTTCTTTGATTTCAGCATCAGGGACTTGGTTGCCTACTTGCTCTTTGATGCTGTTGGCAAAACTTGCAAGGGTAATGAAGGGGGAATTCATTTCTTTGGCCATGTCTTTGAGAACAGCCACTACTTGGTCCCTTGTAAGCCTCTGCTCAGGTGCCTCGCTAGCAGATTTCCCATCGTCTGATAAGTAGTAAGTGAGTAATCCCAAACCCGAAGCTGCTGCTAAGCCACCAACTATCCATAGTTTTTTCGAGTCCATTTTATATTCTTTTAGGCTTGTTTATTACCGCAAGAAGCAATTAACTTGCACGGAGTAACTTTAATTCAAATTGAGCAAAGCATTCCATCTTAGTAAAAATAAGTGGATATGCTTCGGCTAACATCACGTATAAGACGGTTTGTTTCGAACTTTGGAAACGAGTACAACACAGGATTTAATAAAGGACACAGAACTTCAGATCCTTCAGTCCAGTTGACTATTTCTTTGGCTCGTTCTGACAGTGTCCTTGAAATAGCTCAAAAAGCCAATTCACAAGAAGCCGAACTCTCCCACAAGACATTTGCGCTCAGAAACATAGCTAGAATCCTTAAAACTAACCCAGGCTCAAGAGTAGAAGCAAGAAACCCTGATTACGTCCAAATTACCCAAGAAATCCTTCAAAGCATTCCCTTGCTAAAACCTCAGGAAATTTCTGACGTCTGCTTTTGGGGAAGGGTAGCGAAGAACGTTGGAATGTTTCGCCTAAGAGGAGAAAGTATCAAACAACTCAAAGAAGCGATTAATAGTAAGATTGCTGAAGGCGAGTTCGTGAGCAGCAAGCAGCTCATTTCCATAAAGCACGACCTTTCTATGATAGGAATCACTGTTCCTTTGCTCGACAGAGAACTTGTTAAACTCATGTCAGACAAAAACCAAATTTTCAGTTTGAGTGATTTTAAAATGGTTTTAAAAAGCTCAAAAAACAACAAAGAAATAACCGAGTTCACAATCAACCGCATTCTAGAAGTGAATGAGGACAGGATAGACGCTGAATCTGCTCTCAGAATACTCGAAGAACTAGTTACCGCCCAAGAACCCAAGAGTTGCTCCAGAATTGATAGAGCAAAGAGTAAGTACTTAAGAGCACTCATGAACTCCAAAGACTCCTTTTCTGAATCAGAAATTACCAAGTTAGTAGAAATCGCCCCCAAAGACTTGGACTTACTTAAAAACTTGTTGAAGCTTTCTGTGAGTAAAGTTGCTTACAACCTTGAAATCAACCCTGATACTTACTCAGATTCGTTTTTCGGAAGAATGAGTTCAGGTTTAGTAGGTTTATCCAACTCAAATTTCAACTTAAGCAATAGGTTCTACAACTCGTTTTACAACGAAATCCGTGAAAGAATTCAAAAAGGAAGCTTAAAACCAGAGTTAGTCATAAAGATTTCAAGTAACATTTCTGAACTCCCTAGGGTGCACCAAGAACTCAAAGAAGAAATCAAACACTTTTTTGAACGGCAAAAACCAATAGATGACTTAAAGTTAGTCAAAATGATAGAAATCAGTACTAAGTTCAGAACAGAGATTCCTATCACTAACTACTACAAAACCCTAGACGAAGCCTTTGAAAGCTTCAAAAACCACCCTATTTTCAGAATTCCACCTTTGCTAGAATCACTAGCTTTATCTAGCAAACTCTCTTCAAACCCAGAGTACCAAGAAATGTTCCAAAAACTCTTAGAACAGTAAGTTATAAATAGCTTAACTCAAGAAGCCCAAGATCCTCAACAAGCTACATCCATTGCCAAAAGTTTCAAAAACTATAAATCCAAAGAAAGAATCGACCAAATTGCTCCTTTAGCTGAAAAAGTTATGTCCAACCTCGAAAGTAAAGGCCAGGAATTCCTAAGCCAAATCATCAATTTCTACGAGTTGTGCCCCTTACAAGTCGAAGAAGCTTTTGAAGCTAACCGAGACAAATTTTCTGAGGAAGACATAAGCGCTTTCATGGGACGTGATGACATCGACGTAAAGTCTTTGCTTTTCCTGATTTCAAAGCTTGAAGCTCCTAAGAGCATTGAAATCTTTAATCTAGCCAAAGCAGCCTCAGAGGAAAGTTCTCTCATTACTCTGAAAGAAGTCATCAATTACCTCAACAAGTTAGAACCCAGTTTTTTGAACACAAAGATTTTTTCTTCCCAAGAGTACAAAATATCGTGGATCATCCAAAAAAGAGGTCTAACAAGACAAGCCAAGCCTTTCTTTGAGAAGTATCTTGAAATCATCAGAAACCCACAAAGGTTCAAATCAATAAGAACTTTGCACTTTGCACAGATACTTGCAGACCTCAAAATACTTGACAAAGAAACCGCTTCACAAATTTTCGAAGCCAACAAAGACTCTATGAGCTTAAAGTTAGAAAAACTTATGAAAATAGTGTCTGTAGACGTTACTGCAGTTAATGACCCTGAAAAGTTGTTCCAGTTCATGTCAAACTCTGCAGATTTCAATTTGAATGCTTTGAAAAACATAGTTGTTACTTACTTCAAATGGCCTGAATATGGGAGCTTAGATCAGGAATTAGTTGAAAAGTTCCAGAAAAACCTCAGTTCTAAAAATCCTTCTTTGGGCCAAATTTTACAATTTGTCGAAGCAATCCCCTCAGGCTGGACTCCACATAAGGAACTTAGAAAGCAGCTATTACAAGCTTCTTCTGCTTACATAAATTCCTCTTTTGAAAACATCAACAAGTTTATTTGCATCAGAGCTCTGAATGCATTTATCAAGCATGAAGGAGTGAAGAACATAAAATTAATCAGCAAACTTATGGAAACTCTAGAAAGCAACTATGAGTTACTTACAGCCGACGAAAAACTAGAAGTGCTAAGTTGCTTATCTAAAGCAGGATTACGATACGAAAGTTTCACCACTATGATTTCTGAAGAACTAAAAACCAAATTATCAATGGTCTACCAAGGGAAGAATTCATTGATCTTGCTAAGCAGTTTAGCTGAACTGAATTACTACAAACAAGACTGGGCTATAGAACTTGCTCAAAAAGTTTTAAGTTCAAATAAAAACCAAAACTTACAAACAAAGGGTGAAAGGTGCTCCTGGTTGTGGGCCTTAGTTTGCTTCAATGCTCAAGAAGGAAAGATCTTGAGAGAAATCAACCAAGTCAACAAGCTCTCTGGAGTCACTACATTCAACTTCAAAGAACTCATTTTGGCAAACTACTTTGAGTTGAATCCAGTTTCAGAAAAGTTGAGTTCACAAGCAAATATTTCGAAGCTCAACAAAATGCTAGACCATAGCAAAAACTTTGGAATAACTTTGTTCCTCAAAAACAAGATTATTGAAACCTTCAAAGAAAGAAACATCGAATACCAAACTGAAAAAGAAGTTAACAACGTCTTGGCTCCTTTCTACCTGCCTAAGCAAGACTTGGTCTTCTGGCCAACTACAACTAAGGTCACTCTCTTACAGAACGAAGGCCTGAAAGGCGTGTTTGAGTTCCACAAAGACAACTTGTCAAGGGTAGCTAGCAAAGTGTCACTGGCCAACCCTACAATTCTTAGAGAAGGAAGTTCTGAAGACATTAATGACTGGCTAAAAGAGTCTGGAGTTGAGTTTTAATAATTTAAATGAATTTCCAAGAAAAAAGGAAGCTTTACGTAAAAGCAGGCAGTGACTGCTTCCTAGCAGTAGTCAAAGCAACCACTGAGGTTTCAAGTCTGCTTAAAAAACTCGAAAAGATACACTCAGAAGTTTTTCCTGGCAGTAAAACTCAGTTTCTAAGCGTCAGTCAGCAAGGCTACCTAATTCCTAAGAACTACTTAGTTGGCCAAGTCCTTGAAAACAACTCTTACGTTGAAGTCTTGCAAAAACCCCTTCAAAAAGCTCCTCAAAAAGCTCCTAAAGAAACCACAGAACACACAGAGCCTAAATCTGAGGCCCAAAAGCCAGAGCCCAAGCCTGAGACCCACAAAGCAGAACCCAAACAACCCAAGAAGAAAAAGCGACCACATAAAGCAAGCAACCCCACCAAAAAACAAAAAACCGAAGAAGAAAAAGCTAAACCCAAGTCTCCTGAAAACAGCCAAGACTCAGACGCAAGTCTTTTTGAGGTAAACAGCGAAAAAGACATTAAAAACAAACAAAACCTCTTTGGAGCTAAATAACTAAGAAGTTAACTGTTAAATGTATTGCTTATAATGTTGAGAAGAGTTGGTTGTCTACTAAGACACTACAAGTCCTTGACTCTCGAAACAGTCAACCCCAAAGTAATCAAAGCAGAGTACGCTGTAAGAGGCGACGTAGTCCTCAGAGCTATGGAAATGGACAAGCAACTAGCCCAAGGAACTTTGTTCCCCTTCAAAGAAATCATCCCTTGCAACATAGGCAACCCACAAGTCCTTGGACAAAAACCCCTTTCGTGGATTCGCCAAAACTTGTCAATAGTGTCCAACCCAGACTTGCTTTCAGCACCACAAATCCACGAAATCTACCCCAGCGATGTAATTGAAAGGTCCAAGCATCTTTTAAAAAGTATTCCTGGAGGCACTGGAGCTTACTCTGCAAGTCAAGGAATTCCTGTTGTGAGAGAAAGCGTAGCTAAGTACATTGAAGACCGAGATGGAGTAGGACCCTCTGACCCCAATAGCATCTTTTTAACTAACGGAGCAAGTGTAGCAGTGGACTTTTTGTTCTGGACTATGCTTCACAGCGAAAAAGACGGAGTGATGATTCCTATTCCCCAGTATCCCTTGTACGACGCCATGATAACCCTCCACAATGCCAGTGCTGTGGGCTACTACCTAGACTCCAGAGAAAACCACTGGGTAATGAACCTCGAAGAAATGCAACAGAAACTTGACCAAGCAAGAGCAAAAGGAATCAGAGTAGGCTCTTTGGTAGTTATTAACCCTGGGAACCCTACTGGGCAAGTTCTTTCTTTGGACGACATGGTGAAGGTTGTGAAGTTCTGTGAGCAAAACAAGATGCTTCTGATTGCTGACGAAGTGTACCAAGAAAACGTTTACGCTGAGGGCAAAGTGTTCCACTCCTTCAGAAAAGTAGTTAAAGAAATGAACTCTGACTTAGAACTCATTTCTATGCACTCCTTGTCTAAAGGCTTTTTGGGAGAGTGTGGGTTAAGGGGAGGCTACATGGAGCTCCACAACATAGACCGCAAGGTCCAGGAACAGATTCTGAAAGTAGCCTCCATTAACCTTTGCTCGAACTCAATTGGGCAAGTTGCTACTGAGTTAAGTGTGAACCCACCCAAACCAGGAGAACCCTCCTACGAATTGTACCAACAAGAAAAAAGCCAGATTTTAGACTCGCTAAAGAGAAAAGCAAGTTCAATCCACCAAGCACTTAACGAGATGGAAAACATCACTTGCAACTACGTAGAAGGAGCGATGTACGCCTTTGCAGAAGTAAAGTTTTCAGAAAAAGCCCAGCAAAAAGCCCAAGAAGAAGGAATGCAAGTAGACAAGTTCTACGTTATGAAAGCTTTAGAAGAAACAGGAGTAGTGCTTGTGCCTGGCTCTGGATTTGGACAGAAACCCGGGCGGTTCCACTTCAGAATAACTGCTTTGCCTTCAGAAGAGAAACTAAGTTCCTTGCTTAAAGACTTCAAACACTTCAACCAAAGGTTTCACCAAAAGTATTCATAACTTAAGTCTTAAAGATTATACTGTTAATATGGAAGACACAAGGAATACAAACAACGAAGAGTACTTCCAGCGACTCTTAGGCCCGATTTCGCGCTACACCAATAGTAGTCAGTCGAGTCCTATCGAAATATCTTTTCCTGTGAAACGAAGTAGGGAAGGCGAAAAGGGCTACGAACACTCAATATTTTTGGAGGCTCCTAAGGAGGAGTATTTATGCGGTTTTTGCAAACTCGTAGCTAAGATTCCACTAGAGTGCAGGAACTGTGGAAGCCTATTCTGCGCAAGGTGCCTACCCATGCCTAGTAGGCACTTCCATACTTACTCGGAGTTTCAGTGTCCTTCTTGTTCAGAAGCCTTAGTTCTGAAAGAACCCAGCAGAATCCTTAAAAACTTCATTAAAGAACTCCCCGTCAGGTGCAAATACCACGCTAGAGGGTGCAACGAAAGCCTTACTCTAGGAAGTCTGCCTTACCACAAGAAGTGCTGTGACTTCAAAAGTGTAGCGTGTGCCAACTGCGAACAGCCTGGGAACGCCAAAGAATTTTTGATGGTGAGGACCCAACTAGACGGGAAGTCCATTTTGTACGTGTGTTCTGATCTTTGCAGCAAAGAAGTCAAGTTCAACCAACTGCTGAAAAACAAGAAGCTAGACATTGCTTTAGAAATGTACTATGAAGTTTTGGTTCTGAAAAACAAGCAAGACTAACTTAATAATCAGGTTCGCCTTTTGCGATCAGGAATCACTGGCAAATTTCATCATATAATAAATTGCAATGGACCAGCAATTCCATATTCTAAGCGAACTTTCAGAGAGCTTGTTGGAAGAAGTTCCTCAAACAATGCTTAAAGTCAGGAAAAACCTTAGTCACTTGTACACACTCTTAAACAACTTCAGTAAAAAGAACGCACACATACTTGCAGCTGCTGAACAAAAAGCGTGAGAACTACATAGGCGGGACTTCTTAGCTTCTACTAGTTACAACCCTTCAAGCATGAAGTCAATACTAGACAAACTAGCATTCCAAGCACAACAGTCTAAAGAAAAAGCCCAAGAACGCACAGACCTCCGGGGCCTTGAAGCCTATTTGGACAAATTCAAGCGGTTAATGGTGCAAGGAGTGCTAGACTCTTTAAACAGACCCCAATTGCACGGAACTTGGGGCACTTCTAGCTGGGAAGGCATCAGACAAAAAGTAGTTGACAGGAAAGGCTGGGACTACTTCACTCTACCCACTCCTAAGCGCCAAAAGCCCACATACAAAGCCCCTTTTTACTTACAGGCAGTGTCAAAGTTGTTCCACGCAAAGCTTTACCGCACAGAGAACTTTAAGTTTCTGCAGGAGCTTCTGTACATAGAAACCACCAGAGAAAGGGACCTGGAGAGCTTTGACCTAGTTTGGAATTTGTTAGAAAGACAAGTAGAGCACACTGCAAACAAAGATCCCGAAGACCTTGTTTACCAAGTCCTAGAAAACACCTGCAACTTCTTCCAGCAACTCTTTGTTAAGAACCTTTTGTACTTAACTGGTTCTGACTCCCGAAACATCACTAAAAACGTTAAAAAGTACGTAGAAGACAGAATAAAGACTTTCCAGACCTCAAGCAACGCTGAATTTGACGAAGAAGGAGAAGCTTACTGGGGAGTTCTGTACTTCTTGCTCAGAGGAGGCTGTTTAGACGAAGCCAAACACTATTCACAGTCGCATCCAGGCTTGCAGTGGATCAGTCGTTACTTAGAAAGCTACTTCAGAGGCCAAGGAGTTTTGGAAAACCAACTCATGCAAGACCTTTTAGACGCACTTGCAAGTCCAGACTTAATTGACGTGTTTAAAAAAGGAGTTTTGGTCATTCTGACTAGAAATAACTTAGAAGTGGACGAGTTGCAAGAAATATCTATAGAAGACTACTTGTGGATTAAGCTCAAAATAGTCAATCCTGTTTCTGAAGAGGAGGCTTCTAACTTGGAAACAGGGTACTCCAACTACAACGTGCTGACCTTGTCGGATTTCCAACAAACAGTTATAGAAACCAAACTAGAACACTTCGAAGGAGACAGAGTAGTGTACTGCTTGGCTTTAATAGGAAGCATGTGCATGGGAGAAGCTGTTGAGTTCTTGTACAACCAAAACCTTTTGGACCAAGCAGTCCACTTAGCCATAGCTCTTTGCCTCAACAACATGTTGCCTGTTTTCTACCACGACTCTTCTCTTTTCGAGGACTTCGAAGGCATCAAGCACGTTAACTTCTGCAAACTGGTTTCGCAGTACTCAGAACCTTTCTCCCACAGCTTGCCTAACGAAGCCCTTAAGTACATTTCTTTGATGAACTCAACTAAAGCAATAGTCAGTGAAGCCAGCAAACTAGTCATTGCCAATGAAAACTACCAAATCATTCTTAACACCGAAGTTTATATTTTTTCGTCTTACTTCAGACAAATTGTTGGCGAAAACATCTACAAAGAGTGTGTAGAAGCTGTGGCAGAGTACGCTGCTAACCACAAAGCTCCCGAAGCAGTTGAACTCTTCAACATGATCCAGGACTTCCCCAAGATTCTGGAAACTTGGGTTCTTGAGCTCAAAAGCGAACTTAAAACCTTAGAAGGCCAGTGGCGTGAAGAGGTTTCTAAAGGCTGGAAGCTCAAAGAAGAACGTGGGCAGTTCCAAAGGTGTTCTTATGTCAGAAAGAAGTACCCAGGGCTTTACAACGAACTGCAATCCAAAAACATATTCCAGCACTTCCCTGACTTAGACAAGGCCATCCAAGTTCTAGAGGAGTTCTTGAACGTGTACTTGGCACTTTCAAAGCGGTACCTCAGACAAAGTATGTCTTTGCTAGCAGCTACAGGTTTGTTCCCGATTAGGCCTTTGTCAAGGCGTTCAGAGATCCCTGAAAAAGTCAAGTCACTTCACAAACTAGTTAAAGAAGAGATCCCTGACATGGTCTTCACAGGCATCGAAGTGCACTCTATACTGGTGAACATGGTTCAGCCTCCGGAGCAGCACGAACTCAAAGACGACCTAAAAGACTTGCTTATGTTCTTTGGGGAAGTAGGTGAGTACCTGAAAGGAAACATACAAGCTGAAGCGCGCATGAAATACTTAGAAAGCTATGTGATAGATATTAAAGGAAAACTAGTCTTAATATAATTAACTCAAAGGTACTTTCTGAAGTTTTTTTTCTTAATAACGGCTCCGTACACCTGTTGAAGCTTAGGCAGAGTGCCCACTAAATTGGACTTAAAAGAAAAAGAAGGTCTGTGGAAACTCTTGGTCCTTTTTCGCGAGTTCCTGCCTAAACCTTCCACTTTTACTTCTAAAGGAAAAACGTTCCGCTTACTCAGCCACAAAGAGTCGTTGATACACCCTTGCAACTTCTTTTTAACAGATAAAATTCTGGGGGGTTTTGGCTCAGGTGTTCGATTTTGGTGGATGTTAGGTAGTTTCTTTTTGGGAGTTTTTACAACTTCTTCACTGAGTTCCAAAATTCCTTTCCTGGCTTGTTTTGACTCTCTTAAATACTTTACAAGTTCTTCAGTCATATTTGGATGTTTAACTACTTATATAGAGTTAAAAGCTTCTTTAAGCTTGTCTAGTGCCTTTTTGAACGCTTCAGAAACTTCCATGTGTCCAAAAGAAGCGTTTTCGATGTCGTCTAGTAAGTCGGGCTTTTCTTCAAGGATTTGGGCTACAATGTTTTTAGAAGCTTTGTTGCCATTAGAGTCTGAGCGCATTTGCTGAATATAGGTGAATGCAGGAGTGAGTTCTCCCCTGCATGCTATCACAGCTTTAGATATCTCAGACCTTACTTTCAAGCTCATCAAAGGAACTTCAGGGTCTACAGAGGCCAACTCTGTGATCATAGGCATAAGTTTCTTCCCAAAGTACTGGGAAGCGTCTCTAGGGAGTTCGGAAGGCAAAAAGTCCATACTATGATACAGCAAAGAATCCATAGCGTACTTTTCAAGGAAAGAGTGCACTTTATCTCCTTCTGCTTCGTACAGATAAAAGGGACTTTCAGGTGTCGTAAATTTCCGACAGAACTCAACTCCGCCTGAAAGGTCGCAAGAAATGTCGCAGACTCCCAGTAAGCGTGAGTCGCCTCCTAGAATGTCTTCTCTCTTAAGCAGTTGGGGACTTAAAGGTTCCCAGTAAGTAGTGTGCACTACTACTGAAAGTTTTTTCGCGTACTTTGTTCCGAAGATTGCTTTGTATTCCCCAGGAAAGTTCCTGTACTCCTCCCGGTCAAAGGTCCCAGTAGTTTTGTTCTCAACAAGGTGCGAAGTTCCGAAAGCTACCACGTAAACTTTATGCTTAGCTTGGCTGCCTGGGTTAAAGTTTTCAAGGTCCTCAGGGGATATGAATTCATGAGGAAGTTGCTTGAGTATTTTTTGAGCGCCTTGGGAGCACCTTCCAGTGCCTGTTATGCCAAAGATCATAGGCACTAGCTGGTCTGGAAGGCCTTCAGTTTCTATCAAATCTCCGACTTGTTTAAGGGCCTCCAAAGCATTACTTAGACTGGGGTAGTTGTAACTCATGCCCAGATAAATGAAAGGGGAACTGATTTGACGCATCAACAGGAATTTACCCAGTCCTTGCAGGAAGTCGATCATTCCAGCGTTTCCTGCGAACTTCCCAAAAGCTACCACGCGCTGGTTATTTTCGTCAACAATGCACTCGTAGTCAATCAAAGTGACATTTTTGGCAAGAACCGAATCCAGCATGGGCATGTTGTAGGGTTGGGCCTTGATTACGTGGGAGAAAAACATGTAGTTTCTGTTAGGAATCAGGCTTTCGGATGGAACTTCTTTGATCCCAATTATGAGACTGGCTGAAGAAATGTCTTCGGTCACTTCGGCGCCAACTTTTTGGTACTCAGAATCAGAGTAGCAACGGAGACTCGAGGGTTCGACTAAGACTTTAATGCCGCTCTGCACGAGTTTTTGGACCTGCTGAGGAGTCAGGGCTACTCTTCGCTCCCAAATCGACTTATTTTCCTTCCTCAATCCGATCACACCGCGTTCGCCGTACATATTTATTACAAAAGTATGGTTGGATTAGAACAAAGGGTTGAACTTTTGCGTGATTAAAGTTGTTTTAGCAGTTTTGTGTTTTTTGGTTCTTGAAAAGTCAAGTTAAACAGTAGATTAGGTAAAACTAAAAATCTAATTAATTTGGCGGGTCAGCTAGTAAATTACTTTCAGACTGGCAATTACTTGGAATTTATATTAATAGGTGCTTTTATAAGTTGAGATTAAACAGAAAGCTTTTATTATAAGACAATTTAGTTTAGTGAACTAAAACTGGGTCTCTGTGAAAAAAGTTTGTAATCATGCGAACATTAAAGTTATGCTTAAGTTAGAAGATAATAAATGCATCAAAAGAAATTTTCTGCTTCGAGCTCGACTCAATAATAAGTTCGAAATTGAATTATTAGCTTTATGGGTATGTGATCCTTTCTGGCATCACTACAGTCACAAAAGTAAACAGAGGAATGGGTCATCGCAGTAGTGCTCAATTCCTCTACAGTGTTTTCTATTACAAATCCGTCTATTAGCTACCCAGAAACAAGGACTTAATATTTAGAGTCTAAACTAATAGAATAAAGTTAAATTAAGTGACCATGCACTAGTGGCATCGTTTCTCAGTAGTTGAATTTGTTCCCCTTTAGCAAGGTCCCAAACTCTAACTGAATTGTCTAGAAAACCACTTCCAGACACCAAGTACTTGTTGTCACTTGACAAACTGATTGAAATTATGGACCCAGTGTGCCTTCTTAATACTTGAATAGTTTCTCCAGAAGTAAGACTCCACACCCTAATGGTTTTGTCCCTACTTGCCGAAACTACAAACTGTTCGTCGCTTGAAATAGCCAATAGTCGGACATAACCATCATGTCCTTCAAGCACTCTAATCTGCTCTCCAGAAGTGAGATTCCACACTCTAACAGTGTAGTCACTACCTCCAGAAACAATATAGGAGTCATTCTTAGAAATGGCTACTGAAAGAACATGATCTTTATGGCCTCTAAGCACTCTAGAAACTTTTCCAGTAGTTAAAATCCACACTCTGAGTGTTTTGTCGTCACTCCCAGAAACAAGGAACTTTTCCTTGTTCGAGATCGCCACTGACCGAATAGTGTTTCTGTGGCCTCTAAGCACCCTAACTGTTTTTCCAGAAACTAGACTCCATACTCTGAGTGTCCTGTCTTGACCTCCAGAGACCAAATGCTCATCCTTACTAGAAATAGCTGCGCAGTATACCCATCCAATATGACCCTTGAGTACGTGGATCATTTGTCCAGTCGTTAGACTCCTTACTAGAACGGCAGAACCAGCAGTACCAGAAACAAGTATATCCTTTTTTTTAGACACAGCAATACACCAGAAGTTATGGTCTTCAAAAACTCTAGTTTCTCTGAAAACAGGTTTCTTTATTTCAGAGTGGAAGGAAGCTTCATAGAATTGCTTGTTAACCCTTGCGACTCTAACTACTTCCTCGAACCTCAGGAACTTAAACACTTCTAAAATGGGTCTGAGATTGCCTACTCTTTCAAAGTTGAATAGTTTTTTGGGGTTTCTCCAAATTCGAATGGTGTTATCGTAAATTGCACTCATATTCGGGCAGGGTTCCATTTATTAGCAAAAACTTGGGAGAAATTAGACTTTACATTAACTAAAAGACTCTGCATTCTTTTGTTTCGCGGAGTGCTTCTAAGTTATTGCGTGTAATCTTTCTAGTAGGACAATTAATTGCTTCTTTTATCCTTAAGCTTTTTTGAAGATAGTCCTCTGCCTTTGAGTAGTTTTTTGTGTCGCAGTAAAGTAGTCCTAAATTGTTGTACGTAGTAGCTAAGTCAGAAGTCCCAGGAATTGCAAGTTCCCTTATCTTTAGTGACTTAATGTAGTAATCCTCTGCCTTTGAGTAGTTTTTTGTGTTGCAGTAAAGTAATCCTAAATTGTTGTACGTAGTAGCTAAGTCGGTGCTTCCAGAAAATAGAGCCTCCTTGATCCTTGCACTTCTTAGGTAGCACTGTTCAGCTTTAGCATAGTCTTGCATGTTATAATAAGCGACTCCTAAGTAATCCAAACAAAATGCCTTTTTTGGGTTAAGTTCATCTATTTCTAGGACAATTGTTTGGATTTCCTGGGACAGAACGCTGCGTCGTTCAGACTGATTAGCTAGAGAGATACTTTTAGCCTGTAATTCTTGGATTCTCTGGTTTTCTGCTTCCTGTTTGGGGTCTTTAGACTGTTGAAAGCCACATGGAGGAACAACTGCTTGCTTTTCATGGTCTTCTTTGGTTTTTTGAAGCTCCTTTGTAAGAGAAGCAATTCTTTGGTTGAGTTCTCGAAGCTTTTGGTTTTTGGACTGTTCAAGATCAGCTAAGTCTTTGTAAGAAGAAACTCTTTGCTGCTCCATTTGGGTTCTTAGTTTATCATAGTGCTGCTTAGTCTTTTGAAGTTCCTTTCTCAGAGGACCGATCGTTTTTTCGTGTTCTTGGATTGTCTGGCCTCTTTGCTTTACTTGGTTTTTTAGTTCTTCGACTTCTTTATAATAATTTTCTTTGGTCTTTTGAAGTTCCTTTCTCAGAGGACCGATCCTTTTTTCGTGTTCTTGAATTTTTTGGCCTCTTTGCTTTACTTGGTTTATTAACTCCTGGAGTTCTCTTTCATAGTCTTGTTTGTTCTTTTGAAGTTCGTTTTCCAGAACAGAAATTCTTTGGTCTTTAGCTTGTTCAATTTCACTTAGTTTTTTACTAGAAGAAACTCTTTGCTGCTCCATTTGGGTTCTTAGTTTATCATAGTGCTGCTTAGTCTTTTGAAGTTCCTTTCTCAGAGGACCGATCCTTTTTTCGTGTTCTTGAATTGTCTGGCCTCTTTGCTTTACTTGGTTTTTTAGTTCTTTGAGTTGATTTTCATAGACTTGCTTGGTCTTTTGGAGTTCGTTTTTGAGAGAATTAATCATTTGGTTGAGTTCATCAATTATTCCACTTCTAGATCGGTCTTTTTCATTCGCTTTACTTAGTTGTTCGGTAAGATTAGTAATTCCTTTTGCAAAGCCCAACTGGATGAATAGCTTCTGGGGTTGGATCTGGTCTAGAATATCTTTAGTATGGTTTTTATCCGGCTCTTCCTTAAGCTGCTTTAAATGAGTAAGTTTTTCAGAAACTAGTTTCTGGATATTTGAGATGGCTTTTTCAGCTTCCTGGATTAGTTCTCTTTTCTTTTGAGAAATCAAAGAAAGCACTTCGTCCAGTTCATTAATGTGGTTAGACTCATATGTGGAAGCAACTTCGTGAGTATTTTCCATTATTTGTTTACAAATATTCTAGCTAGTTACTTTTTAATATGGACTCTGAGTTTTCAGACCTCTCGGAAGCTGAACTCGGATGAGAATCTGAGGAGTCTTTCTCTGAGCGACATGGCACGGAGGAAGAAGACTCAATTGAAGAGTACATATTTGACGACGACATGCAATATTTTGAGTCATCGGATGAAGAACTGCTTGACGAAAGCAGCGAACTATCGAGATCACTGGGATTGCAAGCAGTAGTTATAACTATGCAGTGGTAACTAGAAGCAATAATGTTTATGTGTGTGACAAAGCTTTGGGGAGGCTCAGGTATG